>Ga0308161_1000099_pt1 | contig 259172 bp, 240 predicted proteins | sample PhyFR2_FD_201034 | JGI IMG/M metagenome (GOLD analysis project Ga0308161, IMG submission 201034) | Phyllosphere microbial communities from UC Gill Tract Community Farm, Albany, California, United States - DLSLF.R2 | ecosystem: Host-associated > Plants > Phyllosphere > Unclassified | place...
CTGATCCAGTCAAAACTGAGGCAGTACATCGATGTCGGTCAGGCGCTGTCTGATGCCCGCGATTCCGGTAGCGATCCATGGCTCGCAATAGAAAACATACTCCCATGGCCTGAATTTGTCGCCAGTCTGGAGGAAACACGTTATCTTGCCAGAAAAATAATTTTGACCCGCTGCATATTATTACTGCGAAATACAGCACATTACGGAAATATGCCCCGCGCATGTTGTTCGCTTTACAATTAGTCGCAAACCCGGTAGCGCAACCTCTGGCTGATGCGCTGGTTGTGATCAAGGATATGTACCGGAAGCAGTCACGTAAAGTTCCGGCGACAGCGCCGCTTGAGTTTGTTCCTGAAAGCTGGCGCAGGGTGGTGATCACACCTGCGGGTATCGACCGGCAGTATTATGAATTTTGTGCGCTCAGCGAGCTTAAGGGGGCATTGCGCTCCGGGGATATATGGGTCAAAGGCTAACGCCGCTACAAAAATTTTGATGATTATCTCATTCCCGAAAAGGACTTTGGCAAACTCACACCGGCGCTGCCACTGTTCGTATCTGCTGATTATCATGAGTACATTGCCGACCGTATGACGCTGCTTCAGTCCAGACTTGAAGAGGTCAATGCTATGGCTGCCCTTGGTGAACTGCCCGATGTGAAAATATCCGACAGGGGAGTAAAAGCCTCTCCGCTGGATAACTGTGTCCCAGCGCAGGTTTCACCGTTGGCAGAGCTGGTTTACAGCATGCTACCGCGCCCTAAAATTACGGAAATTCTCAATGTGGTAAACAGCTGGACGAAGTTTACCCGACATTTTTCGCATATAAAAAATGACATTACCCGTCCCGAGACCCGCCTGCTTCTCACCACCATTCTTGCGGATGGCATCAATCTTGGCCTGACTAAAATGGCAGAAGCCTGCCCCGGGAGTACCAAATCATCACTCGAAGATATTCAGGCATGATATATCCGCGACGAAACCTATTCAGCCGCTCTTGCAGAACTGGTAAACGCGCAGGGGAAAAGACCGTTGGCGGCATTCTGGGGAGACCGGACAACGTCATCATCAGATGGACAGAATTTCAGAACAGGCAGCTCTGGCCGCTACGCAGGACAGGTTAACCCGAAATATGGGCAGGAGCCCGGACGACAGTTTTATACCCATATTTCGGATCAATACAGCCCGTTTTACACCTGCATAATCAGTCGGGTCAGGGATTCAACCCATGTTCTCAATGGCCTGCTGTACCACGAAAGTGGCCTGGAAATCAGGGAGCATTACACCGATACCGCGGGTTTCACCGATCATGTCTTTGCCCTGGTGCATCTGCTGGGATTTGCGTTCTGTCCGCGAATCAGGGATCTCCACGACAAGAAACTGTTTATCAAAGGGAAAGCGGACCAGTACCCGGCGCTTTAGTCACTGATATCAACGACCAGCCTGAATCTGAAAGAGATCGAAATTCACTGGCATGAAGTGCTGCGTCTGGCGACCTCGATAAAGAAGGGAACCGTGAAAGCATCTCTGATGCTGAAAAAGCTAGCCAGCTACCCCAAGCAAAACGGACTTGCCAAAGCACTGAGAGAAATTGGCCGCATTGAGCGAACGCTGTTTATGCTCGACTGGTTCCGTGATCCGGCACTTCGTCGGCGGGTGCAGGCGGGACTGAATAAAGGATAGGCCCGTAACGCGCTGGCGCGTGCGGTATTCCTGCACCGGCAGGGTGAAATCAGGGATAGAAAACCGGAAAACCAGAGCTATCGCGCCAGTGGACTGACGCTGCTGACGGCAGCTATCTAGCTGTGGAATACTGTGTATATGGAAAGGGCGATCGATGCCCTGAAGCGTAAGGGACTAAAGATCAACGAACAACTGCTGTCGCATTTATCCCCGCCAGGCTGGGAGCATATCAATCTGACAGGCGATTATATCTGGAAAAGCAACCGGATACCGGTTTCCGGTAAGTTTCGTCGGCTGAGACCAGCTAAAGTCGAAAGGTCAAAAATAGCCTTAACGTACAATAATTTTCGATATCCAAACTCACCCCTAATGCACTCAGCGTCTCTGTTGCCGATTTTCAGATGTAGAGTATGGTTCAGGATCTGCCAGAGGGCTTAAAAATCGCAATCTGGAAAACGGGCCTGACACAGGTGCGCTGGCGGATGAATGTTACTGAAACGTTCGGACCCGCTGTGATTTTTTTCTTTAACTCTCCCTTCATAACGCGTAGCCTGTATACAAAACGTATATATTCCATATAGGCTTCGCATGGGCATTGTCAAAATATCCGATCTGATGCATGAAAACCTGCGCCTCGCCAGCCAGGCGATGAGCCGCTCGATCAACGCTCAGGCTGAGCACTGGTTAAAACTCGGTATGTTGGCCGAGCTGTATCCTCAACTGACACAACATGAGCTGGCTCAAACGTTGATCCGTATCGAAATGAACGGCGGCGCGGATATTCGCCAGGTGCTACATAACGTCGATTTAACCTCACAAGGAGAAGTGTAATGGGGACCGTTAAGATCCATTCCGCAGAAGAAATTGAAAAAGCACGCGCTGCCGGACATGCTGCAGCTCAGGTACTGGCAATGATTACCCCGCATGTGCGCCCGGGAATCACGACTGAACAACTGGACGATATCTGTCACGATTTTATCGTGAATGAACTTAAGGTTACGCCAGCCAACATCGGCTATCACGGTTACACGCGCACAACCTGCACCTCTGTGAATCATGTGGTTTGCCACGGTATCCCTGCTGCCAAGAAATTAAAAGACGGCGATATTGTGAATATCGACGTAGCCGTTATTAAAGATGGCTGGTACGGCGATACGAGCCGAATGTATTTTGTTGGCACACCGTCCGTACGCGCCAAACGCCTGGTCGATATTACTTATCAGTCCCTGGTCGCGGGCATTAAAACGGTGAAGCCTGGTGCGACACTGGGTGATATTGGTGCCGCCATTCAGCGCCTTGCTGAAAACGCAGGCTTTTCGGTGGTGCGGGAATATTGTGGTCATGGCGTGGGCGAGATTTATCATACTGATCCACAGGTTCTTCATTATGGTACCCCAGGCGAAGGGATGCCGTTGAAGGCAGGGATGATTTTCACCATCGAGCCCATGATCAACGCAGGCAAAGCCGGCACCAGCGTCCTCTCTGATGGCTGGACTGTGGTCACGAAAGACCGATCGCTTTCAGCCCAGTGGGAGCATACGGTGGCGGTGACTGAGACAGGGTTTGATTTGCTTACGCCCTGGCCTGAAGGCACTGGCGACTATCCTGCAATCTGATAGCAAAAGCCGCCTTGAGATAAGCCGGCGTTAGTTTCTGACTGATTACTATCGGTATGCTGATGTTAAACCAGTAAAAAAGCGCCCGTGCTACACCGCTTCATATAACCTCAGGTCTGCCATAATTTCAGATCATTACGCCCCGATCGCTTCACCTCATACAGGGCTTCATCAGCGCGTCGCAGCCATTCATGTATAGAGCTGGCTTTTTCCGCACAGGCAATACCAATGCTGACTGAACATCTGAACTCTGCAGAAGCAGGCAAGCGTAATTGCGCAATGTTTCGTTGAATGGTTTCGGCCAGCCTGACGATGTTAACGTCATTTGAGTCACGTACGATCACGCCCAGTTCATCGCCACCAAAGCGCGCCGGGATGTCCTTCATCCCTACGCTGTCACGCAGCAACCCGGAAATTTCAGCCAGTAGAAAATCCCCTGCTTCATGACCAAAGGTATCGTTGACGTTCTTGAAATGATCGACATCAATAAGTATCAGGTATGCCTTGCTGTCTCCACGCCGGGTGCGCAGAAATTCACTTTCAAGCCGCCGTTCAAACAGGCGTCGGTTAGGAATTTGCAAACTGGGGTCCATCAAGGCGATCCTTTCCAGCTCCCGGTTCTTCTGGCGCAGATTAAACGTCAGATTGTGGGATACCACGCTTAGCGCCAACAGATAAAACGTGGCCAGCGGTATCGTAAGCCATGCCGAACGGATGCTAAATTCCATCAAAACCGGCGCGCCCTCTATTGTCCATACCATGATAAAGGCAAACAGAAACGCCTGTAGTGCAGAGAGAAGTTGTGGCCAGCCTCCGGCGGCATAACGGTCGGAGACCAGTACCGCCATAATGACAAAGGATGGCATCGGGCTCACGGCCATGAGTGCTACCCAAATACCGCCGAAGGCGGCATCGAGCGTTAAATTGGTTCGCTCTCTGGCGGTTGAATCACGTGATGTAATGGCAAGACAATATGCCAGGCAGGGCCAGATAATAACGTTACTAATCAGTAAGACCAATATGGCGGGTTTTTTGCCCAGCTCCATCAAAACGGATGCAATCGGCAAAGCGCATAAAATCGTGCCGAGTTGGCGCATGGCGAACATGCGACGGACAAATCGCGTGGATCGCATCTTAAGATGATGATCTTCGGGGGAGTAATAAGTCATTCGCAAGCGTAATTGACGGTATATTCAGCGCAGTTTATCCATAAAAAATGTAAACCGCATAAATTTTTAAGCGTTTTACCGCTTTATTTATTATTGTTTTTACTCTGCTCAATGCTGATTTTGTACAGGCAGTTTAGTGAGAGTGGCATAAGCCCAACGATAAACAGAATTATATCGTCAGGCGTCAGCATCATTATTCTGTCGTTATCTTCTGCGGCCTTTTGCGACTGAAGCAGACCAGTTAAAGTCGCTAACTTCACTCGCGGCCATTGATGAAGGTTTCTTTTTCCTGACCGGTTTTTTGCTCTCTTTTTCTGCTTTTAACTTTTCATTAAGCAGTTTATCGGCCATCACCTGCTGGCGGGCTTCAGTGTTAAGCTCTTTTTCTTTTTTGCTGTCAGGCTCTTTGCCGGTGCGTTGACGGTGCTTTTCCATCAGATTTTGAAGGGCTTCGTTAACGGCAAGTCGCTCTTCATCACTGAACTGATCGATGGAAATCATCTTCTTGTCATTCATAATCGCTTTCCTCGTGGTAAGTTCACTAGCAGTGTACATCATGCGGCTGTCGTAAAACGCATTACCTGATACTTAACTGACTCAGCCTGAAAATTTTTAACGTGTGAAGCTTGTATCATTTCCTCTCAGGCAGACTAAAATAAGCGGAAATTTTACTGAGAATCCACGTAATGAATATTCCCCTGCACAGTGACCACAAGCCCTTTATCGAAGCCCTGCTGGATGAAAAGGTTGACGCGATTGAAATGCACTCGCCCCAGGCTGAACATATCGAACGCGCTTTCACCGTTGCGCTTCAGCAAAAGAACCGCGAAGCCGAGGCAGACTGGAAACGCACGATAACCTTTTTAGCGTTGTTCGTGTTCCTTTATGCCGCGCTGGGTGCCTCGTTGACGCTGGATCTGAGTCCAGCCGGGGCGAGCCACAAAAGTATTGAGTATGCGCTGGAAGCCGTTCCAGTCCTGATTGCGTTTTCAGGCTTTTTTATCTCCGTCCTGTATCTGTTTATTGTACGCACGGGTTCACGACAACGTCGTAACTGGCAAAAAACCATCCTGATTTTAGAAAGATACACGACTGGAAACCTGTTTAAACTGACGCATCAGCAAGGTGCCGGCACCAGTAACTACTCGCTCTCGTCCATCATGCTAGCCCTGTCGATGTTCATTTGTCTCACCTGGTTGATTATCTATAACTATCTGACCTTCACCACCAGCGGCGTATTTGGCAGCGTGATTTCCCTGTTTATCAGCACGATGATTTATGTGATTCTGGATATTCAGCTGCTGAAGCCCTGGCGATCGGATGCTGAAACGCAACCCTCAGGCACCGAAGACGAGAAGAAAGCCGACAAATAATCCCCATCAGCCCGGTGTAAGCCGGGCTGTGGAACGCTATTCTGCAAGACCTGAAAACCACGCGGATGCTGACTCTGGGCTTTTACTACTGTCACTTACAGTATGTTGTAACTATAAGCGACAACTTTTATGATGCTTTGGTACACCCACGACGCTGGCACCTGCCGCTGCCAGCGTCGTGAAAAGCTAATTATCCACCTTTAATAACATCATTGATGTGACACTGTCACACTGATCTGATACACGACCTTTGCCATTATGGGCACAGCACAAATCCCGGCGTTAAGGCGTTATTCAAAGGGAAACTCGCGCGCCAGAATCCGGGCAATTACGTTTAGCGCCCCTTCATCCTGATTGCTTTCAGTTTTAAAACGCGCCACGGCGGATACCGGCTCTACGGCATTGGCCATCGCAAAACTGAAACAGGCCTGACGCAGCATTTCAATATCGTTCGCGCTGTCGCCAATCGCCACCACCTCACAATCGCTGATGCCCCATTTTTGTTGCAGCAAAGCAATGCCATGTGCTTTATGACAACCAGGAATAATCAAGTCGATAAAACCATAGCCACTCGATACGGGATGCATAATATGATCGATCTCGCCGAGTTTGTTATGCAAACGATCCATCAGGCTTTCAATGCCTTCGTGCGCCAGATTAAGCGAAAATTTAAAAATGGTGTCGTCAATATCATAAAGATTATCGCGCTTTTCGAGCCGATAATAATGGTTATTGAGCATCTGAATAACGCTTTCAGGCATGGAAGAATGAACATAAGCGCCCTTACGTCCACAGATGACCGTGCTGATATCCGGCTCTTTTGCCAGTATCTCCAACACGCGGTGCACGCTTTCCCTGGCCAGCTCACCACAAAAAATTTCCTGGTCGCCCTCTGACACCCATGCGCCATTTTCGGCGACAAAGGCGATTTCATTTTTGATGTCAGGAAAGTAGCGCTGTAGCTGATAATATTGATTGCCACTGGCGACAACAAAGCGAATGCCTTTTTGTTTTAGCAGGGCGTACTGGCGTGAAAAGCGCTGAACGTTGTACTGCTTATTTTCGTCCAGAAAAGTCCCATCCATATCAACTGCAATCATCCTTACTGCCATTGTCGTTCCCCCTTGTCTCCCGGCCTGAATAGGCTGACTGTTGCTTCAAGCTTACTCGCTGCAGGGATTAATGAGAATTCCAATCATTAAATATCCTTCTGTTAGCTCACATTGTGCGCCAGTCGCGATTTTACCCATCAGCGATCTGTTAAATATAAGCTTATCTTTCGAATGTAATGAAAAAAATCTTCATCTGAAATATAAACTATCTGTTAAGGGCCACAATTATGACTGTGAAGCTTCAGCACACACCGTTACCCCACGATATTTCAGCAGCGATCCGTCAGTTTAAGCAGCAGGTGCGTCAGCAGATCGGCGATGTTGACGGCTTATTCAGTGAGGTTTGCAATAAAATCGAGCAGGCCATAAGCCAGGCCAAAGCGGAAGAACAACAGAGCGGCAGCGCCTGGCCGGTGATTTCACCCGAACAGATTACAGATGGCACGCTGCCCCCTGAGACACGAGAAAGAATAAAACGTCGTGGCTGTGTGGTCGTAAAGCAGCATTTTCCTCGAGAACAGGCGCTGGCATGGGATGCCGCCATGTTGCGTTATCTGGATGACAATCAGTTCGATGCACAGTATCGCGGTCCCGGGGACAATTTTTTTGGAAGTCTCGAAGCCTCACGTCCTGAAATTTATCCAATTTACTGGTCTCAGGCGCAAATGGAGGCGCGCCAGAGTCATGAAATGGCACAGGTGCAGTCGTTTCTAAATCGCCTGTGGCGATTCGAATCCGAAGGTCAGCAATGGTTCGATCCGGATGTGAATCTTATCTATCCGGACCGAATTCGCCGACGTCCGCCGGGAACAACGTCGAAAGGGTTGGGGGCGCATACGGATTCCGGTGCGCTTGAACGCTGGTTGTTGCCCGCGTATCAACGCGTCTTTCGCTCGCTTTTTGACGGCAATGTTGAGCGTTACGACCCATGGAATGCAGCCCATCGTAGCGAAGTGAACGAGTTTGATGTTCCCGATACCACAAAATGCTCGGCTTTCCGCACGTTTCAGGGATGGACTGCGCTCTCCGATATGATGCCCGGTCAGGGCTTACTGCACGTGGTTCCCGTGCCGGAAGCCATCGCCTATGTCCTGCTTCGACCGTTATTATCGGATGTGGCTGACGATGAATTGTGTGGCGTTGAGCCGGGGCGCGTGCTTGCAGTAAATGAAAAATGGCACCCACATTTGATAAAGGGATTATGCTCGGTACCGGCTATAACGGCGGGCGACTCCGTCTGGTGGCACTGTGACCTCATTCACGCCGTCGCACCGGTTGAAAACCAGCAGGGCTGGGGCAATGTTATGTATATTCCCGCTGCGCCCATGTGTGATAAAAACCGGGCCTACGCGCACCTTGTCGCGCGCGCACTTGAGCAAGGCCATTCCCCTGCTGATTTTCCTCCTGAGCACTACGAAGCTGGCTGGAAAAATCGCTTTACCCTCGCCGATCTTAATCTCAACGGAAAACGGGGGCTGGGTTTAGCCTGAAACCCGTATCGCTTAATGTCAGCTTAATCCATGGATGCAGAGAACTACGATGAATACGCGTCAGCAACAAATTATTGAACTGGTTAATTCACGTGGCAGCGTCGCCGTCAGTGAGCTGGCTCAGCTTGTCGGTGTTTCAGAGGTCACGGTACGTCAGGATCTCAACCAACTGGCGCAACAGCGGGTTCTGCGTCGGGTTCATGGCGCGGCCCAGGCGCTGGACAGCGACGATGTTGGCACGCGCATGAACACCCGTTATGGTATTAAGCTGGCTCTCGCCCGCTATGCCGCTGATCTGATCAACGATGGCGAGTCTGTACTGATTGAAGGCGGCAGCACCAATGCCCTGCTGGCGCGCATACTGGCCAGCCGCAAAAGCCTGACGTTAATCACGGTGAGCCACTATATCGGTCACCTGCTTAAAGATGCGGCTTGTGACGTGATTATTCTGGGTGGCATGTTGCAAAAGAGCAGCGAATCCTTAACCGGCCCGTTAACCCGCTACTGTATTCAGCAGATTCACTTTCACAAAGCCTTTGTTGGCGCAGATGGCTGGCATCCGGAAACCGGCTTTACCGGTCGCGATATGCAGAGATGTGATGTGGTTGACGCCGTGCTGGCGAAAGGCGCAGACAGTTATGTTCTGACCGACAGATCTAAATTCGGGCAAATACATTCTTATCCCTTGTCTTCCGGTTATCAGCCTGGCCATGTTATTACAGAGGATGGGCTTTCCCCGGACGTGGTGGCCCGGCTTTCTGAGCAAGGTATCGCGCTGATGCAGGTCGGGATCGCCGCCTTGCAGGCAGAGACGTCAGGGGGCAACGGTGATGGAGTCGCGCAGGACAAGGCTGCCCCTAAAAGGCGTTAACGTCGTTAACTCGCCGCCATCCAGCATCGAAACCAGCCGGTTAATGGTCTCGTTAATCATATCGGTTACGGGAAATTTCACGCTGGAAAGTGCAGGAATAATGTAGGGCGCCAGCGGGATATCGTCAAAGCCAATCACGGAGACTGTTCCTGGCACAGCGATATTATTTTCCGTCAGCTGTTTGATGGCCCCAATAGCCATTTCATCATTGCTGGCAACGATGGCACTGAAGGATTGCCCCTTTGCGAGCAAGGTTTTCACCGCCAGCATGCCGCTTTGCGCTGTCCACTTTCCGTGCACAATAAGCTGCGGATTGATGGCGATTCCCTGCTCGCGTAGCGCGGTTTGATAGCCCGAAAGCCGTTCCTGACTGGTAGGTGAATCCAGTGATCCCGTAATAAACGCGATATTACGATGGCCCTGCTCCATCAGATAACGGACGGCCATCTGGCTGGCCATGTGCTGATCGCTATAAACGCAGAAGCTGTCATTGATACGCAGGCGACGATTAATGACCATGACAGGTTGCTTGTGCTGCGAGATCATCGCGTCCAGCTCGTCAATGCTGAGAAAGCGCGGATAGATAATAATGCCATCGCAACGCAGGTCGAGCAGAAACTGAATAGCCGCACGCTCCTGTTCTGCGGTGTGTTTACCATCGGCCAGGATCAATTGACGATTTTGCTGCTCCATAATTCTGGCAGAGTGCGACATGAGCTCACTAAAAATGTTACCGCTGTAAAGTGTGTTGGTGACCACCAGCCCAATGGTTTGGCTACTTTTATTCGCCAGGTTGCGTGCCAGCAGATTTGGCCGATAGCCTGTCTCTGCAATGGCCTGTAATACGCGATCTCGTTTCTCCTGCCCCACATAACCATTGCCCGACAACACTCGCGATACTGTCGCTTTTGAGACGCCGGCGCGTTTTGCTACTTCAGATATTGTTGTCATGTTCTCGCTGCCCGTGTCCTCAGAGTAAATGCAGTCTACCTAAGCCTTTCATTATTTGAAATATTTGCCCTTAGCCCGACATGGCGCTCTTTTCTACTTCAAGTGACTGCCATCACAAAAATAACAGATGGTCATTTTACTCTCTTGTTTAAACAGTAAAACATCTTCATGATTTTGTGAAACCGGTTTCCTATTTAGCTGCTCCTTCGGTCAGATGCAACCTGAGTCAGGCTGACTGAAGGCGTATAACAATAAAGCGGCGGCTCCAGCGGAAACCCGAGCGCATTTTCCTCTACCCTACGAGATAAAATCATGCCAGGAAATTATGCAGAGATTTCACAGGCTATCGTTAATAAGCTGGGCGGCCTGAACAATATCAGCGCCGTCACGCATTGTATGACTCGCCTGCGTTTTGTGGTGAAAGACGATAGCCTGGTTGACCTTGCCGGATTAAAAACCCTCAATGGCATTATGGGCGTTGTGCATACCGATACACAGTTGCAGGTGATTATTGGCAATGATGTGTCGAAAGCTTATGAGGCAGTTTTGGCATTGGGCGATCCGCAGTCAGACGGTACTGCGCCCAGGAAACGGCGACTCACGCTAAAAAGCGTGGGGGCCGGTATTCTGGATGCGCTGGTCGGCACCATGTCACCGCTGATTCCCGCCATTATCGGCGGTTCGATGGTCAAGCTGTTGGCCATGATCCTGGATATGGCCGGTGTATTTGAGAAAGGCTCATCGACTCTGGTCATATTGAACGTGATTGGAGATGGTGCTTTCTTCTTTTTGCCCATTATGGTGGCTGCGTCAGCGGCGCTTAAATTCAAGACGAACATGTCACTGGCGATAGCCATCGCTGGCGTCCTGGTGCATCCCAACTTTATTGACCTGATGGCTAAAGCGGCGCAGGGACAACCCGTCGAGTTTGCTTTTATCCCGGTAACGGCGGTGAAATATACCTATACGGTAATACCGGCGCTGGTGATGACGTGGATTTTGTCTCACATTGAACGTGGTGTGGACCGTATTACGCCTGCGGTAACAAAAAACTTTCTGAAGCCGATGTTGATTGTGCTGATCGCCGCACCGATTGCGATTGTCTTGATTGGCCCGATTGGTATCTGGATCGGCAGTGGAATCTCCGCCGTGGTTTACACCATTCACGGTTATTTGGGCTGGCTTTCGGTTGCGATTATGGGCGCGCTCTGGCCCTTGCTGGTGATGACCGGCATGCATCGGGTTTTCACACCCACTATTATCCAGACCATTGCTGAAACCGGTAAAGAGGGCATGGTTATGCCTTCGGAAATTGGCGCTAATCTGTCCCTTGGCGGCTCTTCGCTCGCCGTCGCCTATAAAACGAAAAACCCGGAATTACGTCAAACCGCACTGGCAGCAGCAGCCTCTGCCATTGTGGCCGGCATTTCTGAACCGGCCCTTTACGGTGTCGCTGTGCGTTTAAAGCGCCCTTTGATTGCCAGTATGATCAGTGGGTTCATTTGTGGTGCCGTCGCCGGCATAGGCGGTTTGGCCAGCCATTCGATGGCATCACCCGGATTGTTTACCAGCGTTCAGTTTTTTGATCCAGCCAACCCGATGTCCATAGTTTGGGTTGTCGCGGTGATGGTGCTCTCTGTGGTGCTGTCATTTATTCTTACGCTGATTCTGGGCTTTGACGATATTCCTGAAACCACCAGCCTGGCAGCATCACAACCTAAGGTTTCACCTGAAAAAGCAAAAGCGGCTAACGCTAGCTGATCATTAATGACTGTGTTAAAGAGGATTTCATGTCTGAATCACGATTCCCGCAAGGATTTTTATGGGGCGGTGCCTTATCCGCAAATCAGTCAGAAGGCGCTTTTCTTGAAGGCGGGAAAGGATTAACCACCGTTGACATGCTCCCCATCGGGCCTGCACGTATGCCGGTCAAGCTGGGTCAGGAAAAACGTGACGCACTGCGGGACGATGAATTCTATCCCAGCCACACTGCGATCGATTTTTATCATCGTTATCGTGAAGATATCGCTTTAATGGCAGAAATGGGCTTTACGGTTTTTCGCACGTCGATTGCCTGGAGCCGTATTTTTCCGCGCGGCGATGAAGTCACGCCCAATGAAGAGGGGCTGGCTTTTTATCGTGACCTGTTTACCGAATGTCGCAAGTACGGCATTGAACCCTTAGTGACGCTTTGCCATTTTGATGTACCTATGCATCTGGTTACGCAATACGGTTCGTGGCGCAATCGTAAAATGATCGATTTTTTTGCCCGTTATGCACGCAGTTGTTTTGAGGCGTTTGATGGTTTAGTGAAGTACTGGCTGACCTTTAATGAAATAAATATCATGCTGCACAGCCCTTTTTCGGGCGCAGGACTGGTATTTGAACCGGGTGAAAACAGTGAGCAGGTTAAATATCAGGCCGCTCACCATGAGCTGGTGGCAAGCGCGCGGGTGACAAAAATGGCTCATGAAATCAATCCGGATAATCAGATTGGCTGCATGCTGGCTGGCGGCAACTTTTATCCCTGGTCGAGCAAACCTGACGATGTCTGGGCGGCGCTGCAAAAAGATCGTGAGAATCTGTTTTTCATTGATATTCAGGCGCGGGGTGCCTATCCCGCCTACTCTGCTCGCCTTTTCCGCGAGAAAGGCATCCAGATTGAAATGGCAGAAGACGATGCTGATGTACTCATGAACACCGTCGATTTCGTGTCATTCAGTTACTATGCTTCCCGTTGTGCGTCCGCCGATATGAATGAGCAGAACAGCAGCGCGGCAAACGTGGTGAAATCCCTTACGAATCCGCATATTCAGCGTAGTGAATGGGGCTGGGGCATCGATCCGCTTGGACTCCGCATCACCATGAACATGATGTACGACCGTTACCAGAAACCGCTTTTCCTGGTGGAGAATGGCCTGGGCGCACGCGATGAGGTCAATGATGAAGGCGAAATTATTGATGATTATCGCATCAGCTATTTGCGTGAGCACATTCGGGCGATGGGAGAGGCAATAGGTGATGGGATACCCGTAATCGGCTACACCACGTGGGGCTGTATTGACCTTATTGCCGCCTCAACGGGTGAGATGAGTAAACGCTATGGGTTTGTGTATGTCGATCGTGACGATCGTGGACAAGGCACGCTGGCCCGGCGGCGAAAAAAATCCTTCTGGTGGTATAAAAAAGTGATTGCCAGTAACGGCAGCGATCTGGATTGACGGCACAACGCGCATTCACCTTATTGCTGCCCGAGTGCGCGTTGTGCAAAACGCGCTGTACTCAGCTTGACTGACCGCACTGAGAAGGCGACAGATACTGTCGCCTTTATCGCGTTTACTTCTGCAGTAACCAGTGTTCGATATCGCTGGCTGGAAGCGGTTTCGAAAAGAAGTAGCCCTGGATTTGATCGCAGCCGTACTGCTTCAGCAAACTCAGTGTGGCTTCTGTTTCTACACCTTCTGCCAACACCGTATAGTCCAACTCCTTCAACATCTGGATAATGCTTCTGACGATAATTCTGGAGGCAGAATCGCTATCCATCCGACTGATTAAAGACATATCAACCTTAATCACATCTAACGGAATTTCCTGCAGGTAACTAATGTTGCTGTAGCCTGTACCGAAATCGTCCAGTGAGATAATAAACCCGTGGGCTTTAAGCGCTTCGAGTCCATTAATCGCCACATCGCTTTCCGTTATCAGCTCATTTTCCAGACATTCCACGCCCATTAATGATGTTGGCAATTCTGCAGCCTGCATCTTACTGGCTAAACTGGAAGCAAACTCCGCTCTGGAAAAGTCACGTTCGCTGACGTTGACGGATACCGGGATTAATTCAAATTCTTTATTCCACTGCGTTAACTGAATGATGACGCGATCGATAACCCAGTCAGTCAGCACCGAAATCAGGTTGGTTTTTACGGCCAAGGGTATAAAGTCGACGGGAAACAGCTCGCCTCTTTCCGGATGGTGCCAGCGAATTAATGCCTCAAGCCCAACGGTTTTTCCCGTCTTTAAGCACACCTTTGGCTGATACGCGAGGTACAGGCCTTCGTCTTTTTTAAGCGCCTGGGCCAGATCGTTCATAATCAAGAAATCTTCCGTGCGCCGCGAATCGTATGCATGATCGAACGTCATAGCACCACCGTTCTGGTGAATACATTCGTGCAACGCACTGACCGCCTGACGGACAACTTCATTTGCATCAATATCGCGGGAAACAAACTCGGTCTCGCCTGCATAAACGTCGATATCAATGGTGATGTTATCCGCTAAATCTGCTTTAAGGTTGGTTAACACCTCAATGGTACTTTGCGCGCTATAGCCGCCAAAATAAGGCTGGATTAATGCAAAGCGCCCCGGTGCAAATGAATAAAGCATGTCATCTGGCTGAAGCTGAAGACGAGCGCTGACCAGCCCGGCAATTTGCCTGAGTAAGTTTTCCACTGGCGCAATGCCAAAGGTACGTGATAACTCATATGCCTGGGGAATATCAATACAGTCGATAAGGATCATGCGAAAACGACGATCGGGATTGCTGACGGCCAGCTGTTGCATGTCGCGAATCAGGCGTGGCCGGTTCGGTAGATGCGTAATCAGATCGGTGAAACTGGCAAGATTCCATGCATCCAGAAAGGATGTCACCAGTCTTGCCAGCGACTTCAGTGTTTCCAACTGCTCATCACTAAACGTATGAGGCTGCGTATCGGTCACGCAAAGCGTCCCTAACACCAGCCCTTCCAGATTGGATAACGACACGCCCGCATAAAACCGGATGTGAGGTTCACCCTCAACTAAGGGATGAAAAGTGAAGCGGCTGTCTTGCAATGTATCCTGTACAACGAGTTGCCCATCGCCATCAATAACATGACGACACAAGGAAACTTCGCGTGCTGATTCTTTGAGGTTAAAGTTGCGGGAAACCTTAATATACTGATTTTTATCATCAATAATTGAAATAAAACTGCCTGAAATACCCAGCGCCTGCGCGGCAAGATGAACAAATTTTTCCAGCACCTCATCCCTGGTAATATCAGGTGACAAAAGTGCTTTAACCGCTTTAAGACGATTTTCGTCATTGCCACTTTGATTATCGTGCACAACAGCCTCCCCTTGTGCGGGTGCAAAAAACGCAGAAAAACAATTTAGCTTAAATTTAAATATTTAGCGCCATATTAACCGACAATTTATAGCAAACAGGGGCCATGTGCGACTGTATAACATGCGCGAAACTGTTTTCAGAAATTTTTAACATGATACCGTGCTGCCAGCATCGGGCTTGTCGTTTCTCTGAACAACAGGAGCGATTAATAACCCCTAAAAGCGTTAATTAAATAATCGCGCAAATAATAACAATTGTTATTACTTTTATGGTTACCATCAATCCCTTAAAGGCGCTTGCCGTTAATCCTGATGGCCTGAGAAATAATACCAGAATCCTTTTAATTCAAGTTGTTAATTCTGTGAAACTGATCTCTTTGGGTCGTGTTTCCCAACCTGTTACCACGACATCTTCATTGCGTTGCTGAAGTCAAAATCGTCGCTCAGTGACACGATCACAACGCGCAGTAAAGGATCAGTGAAGCCAACATCCATAACCGCGCCCCTGTGTGTGCATAGCTGCATAAATAATTTGCGGATGGAGCAAGGCCTGGCCGCTTAAGGCGGCTTTTCCATTCTGCGCGGAGGCGGTTGTCGATGCAGACTGTAGCAGCCCTTCTGTCATCGCCCCTCACTTTCCTTTAGATCTCTGTGTGAACAGACTTCGAAATCTTCCCTTCACGTAGTAAGCTACGCCCTTACAGCCAACATGGGCTATCTTCCCCTGACCGTTCTGCAACGACGAATACTCACGGGCGCCTGTTTGACCACGATTAACTGATTTAAACCCCCAGCGCCTCCTCAGGGTTGTTCAGGAATGGAAGTATGCTTACCGAAGAACAGTTGAATGATATTGTCAGTCGCCCGGATGGGGTTTCACATCAGGTTGTGGTAATGGCAAAAGAGTTACTCGCGTACCGTGCCGCTTTTGCGCATCCTTACGCGGTCATAGAGCCTTTGGGAATGACCTATATTGGCGACGAAAATGCGGCGATGGTTTGGCATCCAAAACATGTTGAAGAAGGTGACACCTGTCTGTACCTGAAACCCCGTATCGAAGCCTAGTGGTGGCACTGCGATGCTGATCGCTGCACTTATGCGCCACGTCCGTCAGGACAGAGTAGCCATGACAGATGGCTTATTTCAGGCTCAGAGAGAACATGCATCTTTCAGAATGCCCATTAATTTCACCATCACCATTCACGCCTTGCACTGTGCTGCCGTTCGCTTTTACAGACGAGGATTACACCAGGGCGCGAAGGTTTCAGCGACATTCACGCAAGCGAGCCGTCACTGCTTCAGGCTATCTCCACGAATACCTGTTGAGCGGGCTGCCTGATTAGCACAATGAGGCTGTTTATAACGGATCTGCGATGGTCAGCGTCGGCGTCAGCTTTGACTGCAGCGCTTGCCTGATCTCAACGTCCAGATTAGCATCGGTGACAATATCGGTGAGCTCGTTTAAATGCACCACATTGAAGAGTGACCATGCCCCATATTTTGAGCTGTCCGCCAGTAAAATCCGGCGATGAGCGTTCATTATCAGATCGTGTTTCAGTGCCGCTTTTTCTTCTGTCGGGGAAGTTACGCCTTTAGCGAGGTCCCAGCCGTTGCCACTCAGAAACGCAATATCAGGATTAATATTGTTGAGCATTTTACGCCCGTGATCGCCAATACAGGACTGGCTGCTCTCATCAATGCGCCCACCGATTATTGTCACTTCGATTTGTTTGAACTCTGAGAGAAACAGGGCGATGTGTAAGTCATTGGTAATCACGCGCAAAGGCATATGGGTAATTTGCCGGGCCAGTTCAAACATCGTGGTGCCCGCATCCAGAATGACAGCATCACCGGCTTTAACAAAGCTGGCCGCCACGCGCGCGATAGCATGTTTTTCCACCAGATTACGCGAGGACTTTTCCAGCGTGGTCGGCTGAGAAGGGATAAACCGATTCAGTGTCACACCGCCATGTGTTCGGCTGACAACACCTTCGTGATCGAGTTTAATCAGATCGCGTCTGATCGTTGCCGGTGAGGCACCCGTTACCGTAACAAGCTGCTCAACTGTGACCAGATTATTCCCTTTAAGGTAATTCATTATCGATTCTAAACGGCTGTTTTCTTTCATATTATAAATGCCCGATAAGGTTTTTATTTTCCGTAATGCCGCTATGATCGCAAACTGTGCTTTTTCTGTCCAGGCAATCTCGGAAAAGAGGATTACGCCGACGCATTTGTAAGTGTGAATGGTTGTTTTGGCACAACGGCTCATTCGCAAAATACGAAAGACGGCATTAGGTGCAGCGAAGAGAAAACATCCCGCTCTTTTCAGGAAAATTAATCCCGTAAATAATGTCGGTGCGCCTGGCTAATTTTATTTGCCGTTTAAAAGTCCGGTATTTTCTCAGCTGTATGTCTTTTCCTATAACGCTTATAACGCACGAATAAAGACAGCTATCTCGGTAAACAGGCGGGCGAACGTTATATCCAGAGCAGGTTTTATCTGGGTATCAAAGGGGAATGTAGCGCGTACAACGTGGGGAGCATCATGATTGAAGTCAAAGGGGAATGAGAGCAGCGATCCATGCTGCTGTTGATATATCGCAAAGCGTTTAATAGCTGCGCTATTCGCCGCGAGGCGATAGGGCAACACTACATAGCATCACGATATTCAGGCCAGGCAACCGCATCGGCATGACCCGAACCTGCGGAGGCAAACAGACTGCCCTGGAAGTTGATAATGCCCGCCGCTTCAAGCCACATCCACTCCTCGGCCTTAACGATACCAGCTGCGATCACCGTGATCTCTAAGGCAGAACAGCATTTGATAATCGCCTGGACAACCGCCTGCTTAGGGCCGCTCCGATGAACATCCGTTGTAATACTGGAATCGATACGAATGCGATCGGGCTGGATGTGTGTCAGTAACGACAGGCCAGCCGATCCCGCACCAAAGTTATCGACGGACAAACTGATACCTGCGGCTTTGAGCTGCCTGACGGCAACGGAAAACGCTTCGAGTCTGGAGATGACTTCGGTTTCGCTCACGCCAAGCACCACCTGTTCCGGGACTAATCCGGCCGCATTGATTGTCGAGACAATCTTTGCAACCGCATCCGGTACCACCACCAGCGTCATGGGAAGCAGGCTGACATACAGGGTCATTTCATCCGGACAGGCCCTGCCCGCCATATCGAAAGCCTTGATCACCGCCTCGAGGTCAGCATCATGTAACGCTTGCTCGGAGCCGTTCTGGTCAGTGCCACGATGACGCGTATCCGTGATTGCCTCAATCGCTGTGACCTGTCTGGCAAGGGGATCGACCACCGGGCGGAAACTAATACCGGAGGAAGCGGGTTTTGCCGTACTCACCGCAGGACGATCGGGAATAAACTCCCAGTATTCGGATGGCAAAACCTCGTAATAGTTTTCTTTCTCACGCGCTTCGACAAAGGTACGCAGAAACTGCAACGCCCTGTCAGCGTAGGTCAGTTGGTATTTAGACGTGCCTTTATCGAGTACAGCCTGAAGCACGGTTGAACGATCGTGCTGGCGTAAATCAAACAGCTCCATACCGGCATTACCAAACCGACGGGATGGCGCGTAGTCACGCATCAATTCAACCACGTTGTGATGGCGGCGAGCGGCACAGATGCGCTGGTAAACGGCAAGCACGCCCTCTTCAGGGCCTTCCAGTAACTGGAAAAAATGGGTGCCATTAAAAAGCAAAATGCCGGTCACTTCATGGGAAGCATTGAATATGCTGGCATCGTCCACCATGTCAGGAAGCGTCTTAACGGGCACGTCATCTGAGATGTGGCTGCGATAAATAATTGTGGTCAGCAAAGGGCAGCTCCAACGTCATCGTGATTGAGGCTGTTAGCTTATCAGTTATTGTCCTGATATGCAGGTATCGGTTGGGAGATGAGCACGATAATTTACATTAATATGCAACAGAAATGATTCTCAAGTAAGACAACGCGCAGGTCGGCCCTGCAAAAAGGGTATCACCTCAATGATTAATTTTATTTATTTAATGTCGCATTTCCCATTTCACGCATTCAGAGATAATGCTGCGGCTCAGGGCTGTTCATAACCCCCTGCCCGCTGTTAATCATGATTAATCCCTTGTATTACCAGCTAATTTCACAAAAACCCCAGAATGCGGCGATGTGGTACACTAACTTATGACGTTTACCCGGTTATTCTCACGCCCGATCATACATTAACAAAAGCAAACTATAGAGTTAATTTAATTTAGCGCACAATATTAAGTGAACGCGACCCTGTTTAATTAAATAACTGCAATGTTATTTAACCTTACTGGCCAGAAAAAACCTTTTAAAAATGACACTGACGCCAATGATAATTTTAATTTGCGTTAAGTGGGCAGGGATAAAAAAATAATTACGCCTTGACCCTTCTAAAGAAAAATTAATTTAATTGCTTTTGCCTTTTATAATGATTGGGCTTTATTTTCGCTATTTATCGTACACTCTTCTTTTGCAGTTTCATTGAGCAAACGGGCAGGAGCGGAAATGTCTACGGAATCTAGCGACAAGGAACATCACCGCACCAGTGCAACAAAAGCACTTAGTCTTTCCGATCGGGGCCGGGATGAGGTGCTGAAAAAATTCTTGCGTCTGGCCAGTCAACTGCTGGGTATCAATGGAAGTTACATTACTGTTCTGAACGATGACCAGCATATTGTTCGCGCCAACTATAATATTGAGCTGCAGGATACGTCACGCGAGCAAGCGCTGTGCCGATATGTTGTGGAAGGCGGCGCAACGGTCATTGTACCGGACACCACCTGCGATTCACGTTTTGCCCATCATCCACTGATCAGGCATGCACCTTTCATCCGCTTTTATGTAGGTACGCCGCTAAAAAACCGCAATGGCCAGATACTGGGCACGCTGTGTTTGACGGATACGGTGCCGCGCCCTTTCAATGACCAGCAAAAAAAAATAACAGAATCCCTGGCTGGGTTAATCATCGCTTTTCTTGATTCCTGGCACTCCGCAGCTTTCATCGAACCCGTTACCGGGTTGGCCAACCGCGAACGTCTTATTCGCGATATACAGCACCTTGCCACCCAGAAGGATAAATCGCTGCGCCGTCTGGTGTTGATTGATTGTATCGATATGTCACGCGCGTTTGAGTTATCCCGATCGTTGGGCATGGCCGCGCTGGAGTCACTGCTGAAAGATGTCGCGACACTATTGCTGTTACGCCTTCGGCCAACTAATGGCTGCCAGTTTTACACTATCGCAACAGGACGTTTTGCTATTTTAACCCAGGCTGACAGCCCCGTGAGTGCAACCTGGGTAGCTGAGCGACTGGGAGCGATCAGCGCTGATATGGGCGACGGTCTGACCATGGCGCTGACGACCTATACGGAGCAAACTGATTTTATTGCCAGCGATGCGCCGCCTTATGAAGTCCTCCGACGGGCAGTCAATGCGCTGGAGTACATCAGCGGACAGACATTATCTCAGGTTCGTTTTGATGAAATCAGCGACATAAGCTGCGCGATTGATGTCACCTTGATGAGCGACCTGGCAGAAGCCTTACGACACAATCACGGCTTATTCTTGGTTTTTCAGCCCAAAGTTTGTATTAAAAGTGGTAAACCCGTTGGTCTTGAAGCACAGGTGCGTTGGCATCATCCGTTACGCGGTGAGCTGTTAGCAGATCACTTTGTCGCCCTGGCCAAAGGGACGGAACTTGATACGCAACTGACAACCTGGCAGGTCGACAGCGCCATTTCCCGCCTTAAACGTTTACGACATCATCCTGTCCAGTTGCCAATAACAATCAGTATTAATGAGCGAGATATTGCTGACAGCACGTTTGCAGAAAAACTGGCTGAAAAAATGCTCAAGGCCGCCCTTCCCACATCAATGCTTATCATCAACATATTGAAAACCGAGCATATGATTGACAGTCCAACCGCTATGCTGGGACTGGAAATGCTCAGGCTTTCAGGCTTCAGCATGTCATGGGAAGATACGGCTAAGGGCTACAGCAAAATACGTTACCTACGACAGAGCCCGCCTGAAGTCATAAAACTTGATAACGTACTGGCAAAAGAACTTAATGCCAGGATCACGTCACGTCTGATTGCCCACAGCATTTTTACTACCTTAAAAGCGCTCAATACCCTTGTGCTGGCCGATGGAAAAGATTACCCGCCATCGGTTTCTCCGCCTTTAGAAGACCGTGACGATGTTGCACGTGAGTATTTTAATATAAAGCCAATGGCTGAGACGGAGCTTGATACCTGGCTTAAATGGAAGCTGCCTGGCTGAGATCCTGGATAATGACGTTTTAACCAGAGCAGGTTTCTACCCACTCCGCGCTCGCCGTTTTTTTATTTCCTTGCCAGGTAACGTTTACTGTCACGAGCCTGAATACGCGCGGCCGTTGGCGAAGGGAAAATATAATTAAACAGGTCACGATACAGGCCCAGATGTTTAATCACGCCTTCACGAATGTTTTTGGTGATGTCATTGACCAAAAAGTCGCTCGTAGTATTGAAACTTCCCATTTTAAAAAAGGCTTTATCAAAAACGGTAATAGTACCTTCCCATTTCATATGATATTCATCTCGGGCGACATCATGGGTGGCAATAAACAGGCCTTTATGTGTTTTTACACCGTGGTTACCCACGTACGTCACCTGTGAATCGTAGCCGCGCTTGTTACGCCAACGGCAAAATTCATAAGGAACATCATAATGCGGCAAAATAAAATCGGGACAGCGAAAATTCTCATCACTCAATAAGCCATCCAGCGTGACGGAAAAATGCAAAAAATCCTGCATGAAATCGAACTGTCGGGTTTTAGTTAATTCAACGTTGATGGTGAAATGACCTGAGTGCACATACCAGTAATTAGTAAATCCATTCACGAGAATACAAAATACCTGCCAGTCACTGAGCCGTCGATCCCCGGCTAATCCTCTGAAACGGCTGATCATCAACCTTGATTTCGGGTTCTGATACGCCTTAAGCAACGGATCATTCATACCTTTCAGTAACATCAGGCCCACTCCTTTGTTATTTGGCTTATCCTGCCATGCCGTTTTCATCCTGAAAAGGTGGCGTCCTCTGATTGTGCGGCGTTAAGCACGGCTTCAGTAATGCTTTAATCACTCGCGCGCGCTACACAGGTATCTTCACCCCATCCTGTCCGTTGTTTTTGTATGAGGCTACGGATTTCAGGCGCGCTTATTTCCTGAGCAGGCAAGCACACGCAGGGCTGAAACGGTTGTCGGGCGTCAGCGGATATAGCGTTAAAATTTGAGCGGATAAATCAGAATGGGAATATGGCTAATGCCCGTTGCTGATGACAGGCAATAAAATCATGTTTCAATTGACCGTAAATCTTGATGTCGCCCTGACAGGCAAGTTGTGCAGCGCGTTTAACCGCCGCATATTCATCCCGTACCTTTGGAGAGTGACGTAAATAATCCCGAAAGGCGAGATGCCGCCTGATATCGGGGCTGCCAGAGATAAAAGCATGAATGTGGTGGGTCCGCGCCTCCGCACCTTTCGTGAAATAGCGTCTCCCCGGCATCCCGTTTTCTCCGCGCGATTGGTAGCCCATCAGTATTAGCGCCTCAGCAGTCGGGGAGTCATGATTTAACACTTCTGTCAACATATCGATGACGGGTTTTGCCGCTAAGCCTTCCACAGCTGTACTGCCAATGTGATGGATAGTCACAAGCGTGTCGCCCAGCGCCGCCGCAACAGCGGCAGCTTCAGTTGAAAAGTGATCTGCCCATTCAGGCCGGTATTCACTGATAATTAGCGGGCGTGGACGCATTGACAGGTACCTGTGTTAACGCCCTTTTTTCTTACGGCCGGGCTGGTTGAAACGCTTGCGCGACGCAGATTTATCCTCGGTCTTATCACCCTGCTTAGGTGCACTTTTCATCGGCTTTTTCGCCGCCGGACTTTTTTGTGATCTTTTCTTCGCTGGTTTTTCATCCGAGGATGAGTTTTCCAGTAATTTGAACAGCTCGACTAATTCATCATCCGTCAGATCGCGCCATTCACCCAAGGGAATGCCCTTGAGATTGACGTTCATGATGCGCGTGCGTTCAAGCTTCGTCACTTCATAGCCAAAGTGTTTGCACATGCGGCGGATTTGCCGGTTAAGCCCCTGAACCAGCGTAATACGAAACACATAAGGCGCTTCTTTCTTTACTTTGCATTTTTTGGTCACCGTTCCCAACATAGGAACGCCTGCCGCCATGCCCGCAATAAACTCATCGGTAACAGGTTTATCGACGGTAACCACATATTCCTTTTCGTGGTTATTGCCGGCACGTAAAATTTTATTGACCAGGTCGCCATGGTTGGTCAGAAAAATTAAGCCCTGAGAATCTTTATCAAGACGACCAATAGGAAAAACGCGTTTGCTGTGATTAACAAAGTCACTGATATTATCGCGCTCACCCTCTTCCATGGTGGTAATAATCCCGGTGGGCTTGTTCAGTGCAATCAGCACTAAATCATCTTCATCACGTGGCTCAATTAACTGACCATTCACTTTTACGACATCGCCGGCAAAAACCTGGGCACCCACCGCGGCGCGTTTGCCATTGATGAAAACGTTACCCTGTTCGATAAAGCGATCGGCATCGCGACGAGAGCATATTCCGCTCTCACTGATGTATTTATTGAGCCGTGTAGATGAATTGGTCAGCATGGTTCCTCCAAAAACGCGAACTATACCTTACCAAAACACGCTTGCGAAGCGGGTGGCGTCAAACTTTCTGTGCCACCTGCCCCGTCACGCCGGAAGTTATCATTGCACGCAATAACGTCATTGCAATGGATGAATTGATCCGGCTCAGTCTGATAAGTAAGACTGAAATGTCTCGCGTCCCTGCGAATCACTCACTCTAAAAGCGTGCGCTCAGACCCAGGTTCCATGTGACTTCATGATAATCACTGGCACCCGCCACCGTCGATACGGCGGCATAAGCGGTTACCGTATCGCCGAAGGGTACGTTCGCGCCAACAGCCATATCCACCCAGTCTTTATCCTGGCCTGCACGGGTACGTCGGAAGGCAGTACGAGTCGATTTTAACCCTGCACTCACTGAGGAGTCAGTATCTCCAAACTGATGGTTATAACTCACCTGCGCCCATGGATTGATCCATAAGCCTTTGGTGTCGACACGCCAACCTACTGCGCCAACTTGTGAGTGCCGGGTTTGCCCGGAGAACCGCATCGCACTGCTGCTGTCGCCGAGCTCCTGGTAACCGTCCGCTTTAACATAGTCCAGCGCATAGCTGGCAACGGGCCCGGTGGTGACCACATTGCCTAACGGTAAATCCCAGCCCGTTTGCAGCCGCATCCCCATGAGTTTTCCTGCGCTGCTTCCCTGTTCTGTGCGGGTAGCGGGCCCGAGTTTAATCTGACGTTCTATCCCGTCATAATCCAGATCCGCATAGTGAACATCGGCGTTCACCCACAGCTGATCCAATAGCTGAAGCTGGCTCCAGAGCGCGACCATGTTGCCACGAAGCCGGTAATCATAACGATCAGAGGGCTGCTGGCGTTGACTGGCAGTCGACAGCAATGCCCCCGCCTGCCAGTTATCAGTGAGCTGATAACCGATGCCAACAGACAGATTAGCGGTATCGGTGTCGCCATCGTTAAAAACATCATCTTTGTTGCGGGCGTGCTGACCGGCATAACCGCCAAACACTGTGAACTGACCTGCTTCTGAAGCTTGCTTGCGCTGTTGCTGTAAATGACCATCCAGTGTGTTGTGCATATCATGCAGCATGGCCAGGGGTGCCTGGGTCAGCACAGCCACCTGGGCGGGCGCATCCAGAATCGACTGGATGTAGTCAGCGATAATGGCATGTACGGCAGGACTGGGATGAAGACGATCGGCAAACAGATAATTTTGCTGGGATGAAAAACCCGCTGTTGCTGAGGTGCAGTTTACGGAAGAAGTGCCGGGTGGACAGGCCATGCCTGCCGTATTACTCAGCCCGTACAGGGCGGGATTTTGGATGACTTCACTGAAGAGTCCATTGATATCCACCCGAACAATATTTCCCTGGGTGGTTGCCAGTGCGTTTTCTTCAAGTTGGTTATACCGCGCGGTCAGTGCTGCCGCCTGACCGCTCAGCTGCTGCCATGCTGCAAATAACTGTTGCGCAATCAGGTCGCGAACGGCGGGTACACTTGAAAGTTGCGCGGCGGCCTGATTAAACGCAGCCTGAATGGCCTGCTGTCGCGCTGCATTATCAGGCGTGGCTGCCGCGTCCAGAGACTGAAACGCAGCAGTCACGGCAGCGGAACTGAACGGCTGAAGAATCGCCTCTATTAATGCGGGTGTCGCACCCACATTGGGTACCGTCGGCACAATCACGGTGCCCGCGCCAGCATCAAGTAGCGCCTTGACCTGGCTGGCTGCCGCGCCTGCACTGTTATCTATAATCGATGTGGCCAATGGCGGAAGAGCAACCGCCGCCGCCAGATCGTTGCCGCCTATCCAGTGAATATACAAGCCATTGGGATCGGCCCGACCATTGGTAGAAGCCAGATAACGGGCAACCTGATCCTGAGTATTAAATTGTGGATTAAGGGCAGGCACAGCAACGGCGCCTCCTGCTGCGTAATTGCTACCGCCAGCGGAAGAGGGTTGCAATGTCAGCCCTGCTTCGCGGGCGATAATCTCATCATAAAGCAGATTATTTGCGGAATTATACGTAAACCGGCCGACGTTTCCTGTATCGCTCAGGCTGTCACCAAATACGGTAAGGCTGTCCCATGCCATTACCGGCAGCGGGGTTATCAGGGCACTCATGGTGGCAAGGGCCACTAGCGACACAGGAAACCATGCACGATCTTTCTTCATGATTAGCTCCGTTCAGGGACGTAACAAGGATGGATAAATCGAAGAACAGCAAATACCTTCACGGCAGAGTAATAGCCGTTGATTGAAGAACGCTCCAGGCGAAAGCAGGCGTGCGCTCGCAAAAACAGAAATTTTTTTTAAAATTCCGAAAAATGCCAGCCCCCTGCTCATCGCTGATGCCGGGATACGTTCAAAAATGCGCCTTAACGGTTGAGGGCGACTGTTCAGCCCTGGGCCGTGGCAACGCGGGATTTGCCAGATTATCGTCCAGCTTTGTTACATCAAAACGGATGTGCTATTTCTTCGTCGCAGGCTTAAGCCCTCTGTAGAGATCCTGCAGACGTTTCATCGTTTTCACTGTGCGGTCTGGCAGGGAAGAGGCAACCGATAAAATCATCATCTCCAGGCAAACCATGACGGTGCCATGTAGTGGGATGCGGCCATTTTCTCCCCCGCGCGGAACGTGGATCACCACGTCAGCTTCCCGGGCAAAAAACGAGTCGGTGGCATTGGTGAGTAAAATAACAGGAATGCTGAGCCTTTTGGCTTCGCGTATCACGGTACTGCCCTCACGATGCGCTGACTTCTGCGCCATCATCACCAGTACATCGCCCCGTTGCAAAGCCAACATTTGCTCCGCCAACGCAATGCCTGCACGATTAAGTGAAAACGCCGGTAAGCCAATGCGGTTTAACAACCGGGCGCTGTAATCAGCGAGGATGCCTGAGGCATTGATCCCAAAAATGGCAACCTGACGGGCTTCGATCATCAATGAAGTCGCATCAGCCAGCGCCTGACGGTTGTGCTCAGAAGATAAAACGTGGCACGCATGAAGATGTCCCTGCAAAACAAAGTCTATTGAGGAGGAGACATCACGCGTCACGTTATTCACCGTGGTGATCATCTTCTCTTCAGAAGACATGCCAGGCCCGAACCAGGCCTGCAGCACTTTTTTGAGATCGCGCAAACCTGAAAAACCCAGCGCCTGGATGGCACGGATAACGGTGGCGTCAGACGTATGGTTAGCAGTAGCAATTTCCATTGCCGTACTGTCAATCACCGTTTCCCGGTTGTCATTTATATAATGTGCGACCACCAGAAGGCGTGGAGAGAGTTGTTGCTCACGTGAACGTAAACGCTCACCCAATATGTCAACGCGGCTTTTAGTTTGTATTCCGATGATCGTCCGCCTTTTTAAATAGCAAAAACACTGCGACATACCCTTTTCGTTTTCCCGGTTAACTAAGCACAGGTGAGAAAATCCCATTGCCTGGGGCTCAGTAAAGCTTTTAAGGACCCGGTTTTCTCTTTCGCTTTCCACTGATAGTAAACCTGCAAACTGTAGTCAGAAAGCCAGCAATGCGGAAAGCAGCCGTCTGCTTACCACCCATCGCCTGCCGAAATCCGTTTTGGAAAAGGGATAATCACCTTTAATTTCATTAAGTAATAAGCAAAAACCAGCCAGGATAAAGCATTGCGGCGTGCATTTTAACATGTAGTGAAAATTCCGGTATTTCTGTTTACTACTACATCACGCAATGGTTGAATGATTATCAATTACAAATCAGCGCGTGAACAGATCCTTTATGCTTTTCCTTCGTCGCTGAATAAATACGCGCAGTCAATGTGGTTATTTACTTTATTTCTCTCTTTGATGATCAGCGAAAACAAATAATGAAAAAACGTTCCAACGATATTAAACACCTGGGAATCCAGCAGGCGGTGATGCTGGCGATCTGTTCTGGCGCGCTGCTTGCACCGGGTGAAAGCCTGGCGGCGACCAGTGATGATACGGTGACAGTAACCAGCGACGCTAACAGCAATGACGGCTATGCCGCCTCTACCAGCAGCGTTAGCACGAAAACCCCTGTGTCTCGTCTGGATGAGGCGCAATCTGTCAGTACCGTGACACAGCAACAGCTCGACGACTACCAGGCCAGCAGCCTGAGCGACGCGATGCGTTTTGTCAGTGGCGTTGCTGAGGCAAACACACTGGCGGGAACAGAAGATGGTTTTGTCCGCCGTGGGTTCGGTAGCAATTCCGATGGTTCCATTTATCGTGATGGCATCCGCAGCAGCCAGGGGTTGAATCTGGATGCCACGACGGAACGCGTTGAGGTGCTCAAGGGCTCGGCGTCTTTGCTCTACGGTATTCAGAATCCTGGTGGGATTATCAACGTCATCAGCAAAAAGCCTCAATATTCATGGCAATCCTCGGTAAGCGGTCGCTACGCGAGTGAAGGCGGCGGTGCCGGTACGCTGGATGTGACGGGGCCGTTGGGCAATGGCTTTGCCTTCAGGCTGATCGCAGAAAAACAACGTCAGGATTACTGGCGTAATTTTGGCAGTGATGAACACTCGCTGCTGGCCCCGTCGCTGCAATGGTATGGTGAAAAAGCCAGCCTGTTAGTGAGTTACAGCGATTATCGTTATGACATTCCCTACGACCGCGGCACCGCCTTTATTAACGGCTCTCCTGTCGACCTGCCCTACAAGCAGAGACTGGATGACAAAGCCAATCATGCCTGGGGACGCAATCAGGCACTCAACGCTCATTACGACTGGCAGTTTAATGACAGCTGGAGTACGCGATTGACCCTTGGCTGGAATCAGCGCCGTTATGACAATAATGAAGTGCGGGTGACGGCGATTGATCCTGCCAGCGGCGTGGTTACGCGGCGTGCCGATGCCAACCGCGGATTTAATCAAAAAACCAACTACCTGTCGTGGGATGTGCTGGGTAATCCAGAACTTTTTGGCATGACACATGCGCTGGTATTCGGCACAGATTATGAAATGAATCAAACCTATCGTGCGCATCAGTATCAGGGCAAGAATGACCGGCGCTTCAACTATTTCAATCCGGTTTATGACATGCTGTCTCCCGTAACCGACAGCACCACTGAAAATAGCGCGAATGCCAACAACCTGAACCGTATTCACAGCCGTTCGGTTTATCTGAAAGACAGCATTTCGCTGAGTCCCGACTGGATCGCGGTGGTTGGCGGGCGATACCAACATTACGAGCAACGGGCTTCGAAAGGTTTCAACCCGGTGATTCAGACACTGGATGATGAAGGGAATAAATTCCTGCCACAAACCGGGCTGATTTATAAACTAACACCTGATATTTCGCTTTACACCAGCATGAGTAAATCCTTCACGCCCTCAACGGATGTGGATGACGAAGGGAATGTCAGCAAGCCCGAGCAGGGAACGACCTGGGAAGTAGGAAGCAAATGGCAAATCTCCCCTCGCCTGTTCGCTTCCGTCGCGCTTTACAGAATTGATGAAAAGCAGATGTCACTCAGCATTAATGGCACGACTCGTCCTGTTAACAAAGCGCGCTCTCAGGGCGTGGAAGTTGAGCTGAATGGCGAAGTTGCGCCCGACTGGGATATCAGTGCCAATTACAGTTATGACAATGCCGAGATCGTCGATGACACGATTAATCCGGCCAACAACGGCAACCGCTTACAAAATGCGCCTGAACATACCGGTGCGCTTTACCTGAGTCATAACCTGGTCATACCGGGTTTGCCCGGCGATTTTCGTGTCGGTGGTGGTGCACGCTATGTCGGCAGTCGTGCGGGCGATCCTGACAACAGCTTTACTTTACCGGATTACGTTGTCGCTGACGGCTTCATTGCCTGGAACAACCACCTGCTGGGCAAAAAAACCCAGTTGAGGCTTAATCTGAATAACCTGTTTAACAAACACTATTACACGTCGAGCGGCGGTAACCTGCGCGTACGTGAAGGTGAAACCCGCAACCTGATGGTACAAGCCCGTGTTGAATTCTGATTCTTTTATGAAGTTCTGGCTGCGCACGCTCCTGCTGCTGTCCGTGACAATCAGCACGCTCGCCTGGGGCAAAACGATTACCGATATCAATGGCACTCGGGTTACTGTGCCCGATCATCCCCAGCGAATCGTCCTGGGTGAGAGCAGGATGCTGTACACCTTTGCCATGCTGGAGGCCGGCAATCCTTTCAAAAGGCTGGTTGGCTGGCCGCAGGACCTGAAAAAGTACGACCGGCAGACCTGGGATATTTTCGCGCACCAGTTTCCCGAGATGCTGAACATACCGTCAATAGGGTTAGATGGCACCAATGATATCAATCCTGAGCGGGTGATTGCGTTAAAACCGGACGTGGTGATCCTGCCCGAACTGGCTCGCAGCAGTGAGGCGGGGCAACGGCTGGAAGCGGTATTAAAAGCAGCCAATATTCCCGTGGTGAAAATCGATTTACGGGTACATCTCCTGCAAAACACGACGCGCAGTGTTGCCATTCTGGGAGAGGTGCTGAATCAGCGTCAGCGGGCAACGGCTTTCAATCAGTTTTATCAGCAACATATGCAGACTATTCAGCAGCGCCTTGCCGGTTTTCAGGGCCATAAACCCACCGTGCTGTTACAGCTTCACCTGGGCCGCCGAAATGAATGCTGCGTGACCGCCGTGAATGGAAGCCTTGGCGATGTGCTGTCCTTTGCGGGCGGAGACAATATTGCCAGTAAGAAGGTGCCTGGCGTGTTCGGTCGGCTGAATGAAGAAACGGTGATTACCGCGAATCCGGATTATTATTTCGCGACCGGTAGCGGTGGTAGCGACGATGCTTCAGACCTTCGTATCGGTCCCGCCATCAGTCAGTCGGAAACGCGTGCGTCCCTGCAGCAGCTCACCGCGCAACAAAATGGCCTGAAACAGCTGCGTGCGCTGCATAACGGTCATGCCGCGGCAATGTGGCATAATTTTTATCTCAGCCCCTGGCATGTTGCCGCAGCAGAGTTTTTTGCCAAAACCCTTTATCCAGACCTGTTTAATGACGTTAATCCGGAACAAACCCTGCGGCAGATCTTTAGCGACTTCCTTCCCGTTCCCTATTCAGGCACCTATTTTTACTCGCTGAAGAAAGAGTCGCAGTAACCTGCGAACCGGCGGCAAGCTGCACGTAGCGCCGCCGGCCCCTCTGCTGACCTAAGCTCCGTGTTGGTTTTTAATCCGTACGATATCTGCCATCACCGACAACGCAATCTCCGCAGGCGTTTTACTGCCTATGGCTATGCCAATCGGCGCGCTAATCCTGGCGAGTTCCTCCTGATCAAATCCCGCTATCGCCTGAAGGCGAGCTTTTCGTTTAGCGCTGTTTTTTTCCGATCCCATGATGCCGATATAAAATGCGTGCGTGTTGACCGCTTCCATCATGGTTAACTCATCAATACGGGGATCGTGTGTTAACGATACGATGGCGACTGAAGCATGGGCACCGTTTAACTCCAGCCAGCGTGCAGGATGCTGCGGCACAATCGTGATGTTATCTTCACCCGTAAAGTGGCGTTCCAGCTCACTTAACATCTCCGGACGATGTTCACAGACCCGTACATGAAAACCCAACAGCTGGCCAAAACGAATGCATTCAAACGCGACGGCAGAATAGCCTGCCACCAACAGTTCGGGAATGGCGCCCACGGGCAACACGATGTCAGGGTCCTGATAGCTGAGCACAGGTAACACGGCCGAGAGGGCCACAACGTCCCAGGATGCACGTTCGCCTGCGGACAAGGTTTTTATCAGCCGGGATTTACCGATGAGCGCCTGATGCATGGCCTGTAACAGCGCGCCGCTGACAGTATCAGGGAGCAGGTATTCCACCAGCACGTCCAGCCTGCCGCCACAGGGCAATTGTACCTGGGTTTGCCGTCCACCCTCGCCATAGCGGATGACCTGGCTGTTTACCCGGTAATGTCCTTCTGCCAGACGCGCCAAAAAATCCTCTTCAATGCAGCCACCCGAAAGCGAGCCACAACACTCGCCCTCCTGGTTGATGACCATCATCGTGCCGGGCGCCCGGGGCGAAGAGCCCCAGGTACGCAGTACGGTACACAACCAGACCGCCTGCCCCGCATGATGCCAGCGCAAGGCCGTGTCGATAACCCGCTGATCCAATGTAATCATAAGTGGCTCCTGACGTGCCGTAAGTCATCCGGGTAATCAATATCGTCGAGACAACCCCGATCGCTGAGCGGCACATAGCGGATTTGCTGATGTTTAAGCACGCTTTGTGCACCCACATCGCCTGTCAGCTGTTGCAACGCGGGAAAAAACGATCGCTGAAAGCCAACCGGATGACCGGGCTGGCCTGCAACCTGCGGGCGCGCAAGCGGATAAAAATGCAAAGCCTGATTCACCGCCTGATAGCTTTCAGCGGTGAGAAAAGGCATATCTCCCAGTGCAATGATGACCGCATCATAGTCCAGACAGGCGCTGACGCCTGCCGCTATCGACTCACCCAAACCGCCACTGACACAAAATACCGGTCTTACGTTGTGCAGTAACGCATGAATGGCCTTATCTTCCGGACGCGTGACGACAATGACATCCATACCGCTTGCCTTTGCCTGTTCCAGCGTGTGCTGCAAAACGGGTTTTCCCTTAAGCACCGCCAGCAGTTTGTGGTGGCCATTTCCCTGTCGAAACCGGCGGCTCATTCCCGCCGCCGTTAGCACAATTGCCGTTTTCACACCCGCACTCCTGCCAACATCGCCGTGCATGCTTAAAGGATCTTGTCCAGCGTAATGGGCAAATCCCTGACGCGTTTACCGGTAGCGTGATAAACCGCATTGCTGATGGCCGCAGCAACGCCCACGATGCCGAGTTCACCCACCGTTTTGCCGCCCATGCTGGTGGCTTTGTAGTCAGGTTCGCCAACATCAATGGTGGTGATGGCGGGAATGTCTGCATTCACTGGAATCAGGTAGTCGGCCAGGTTGTTGTTAATCACTCTGCCATTACGCGGGTCAATAATTCCGCCTTCAAGTAATGCCTGACCTACGCCCATAATCATGCCGCCCACCCACTGGCTTCGGGCGAGTTTGGGATTATAGAGCCGGCCACTGTCGAAAGCCGCGACCATGCGCTTTAGACGTATGGTGCCAAAATCTTCATCCACCCTTACTTCAACAAACTGCGCACTCCAGCTGTGAGCCGACACGTCCTGTGGTCGACTCATTTCATTCAGGCTACCGGTGACGCTGTCCCGCTCCTGCGCTGACATCTCCGGAGAGAAGGTGCCACCTTCCACGCTGAGCCCGTCCAGGTGAGCCAGCTTAATCAGTTCACTAAAGCTAACGGCCTGGGAAGGTTTGGCGGTGAGCTGTATCCCCCCGTTCGCCAGCGTGAGCCGATCCTGTGGTACGCCGGCAAGCGGAGAACCCTGGGTCTGGCTGGCCAGCGCCAGTAAACGCGCACGCAGCTTTTTCGCGGTATCGTCTACGGCGGCGGTCAGGTTTCCTGCCAGCTGAGATCCACCCGCCACGCCCGCCCGAGGCAGTTGCGTATCCCCTAACTCAACGTCAATGCGTTGTGAATCAACGCCCAGTATATCGGCAGCGGTTTGCGCCAGTATGGTATAGGTGCCGGTGCCGATATCCGCGCCGGCGCACTGCACCACGAGCTGTCCTTGAGAAGACAGCAGAATTTTTGCTTCCGCCGGCATGGTATTCACCGGATAGGTACCCGAAGCCATTCCCCAACCAATGAGTTCTCGGCCTTCGCGCATCGATCGCGGTGCCATGATGCGCTTGTCCCAACCAAACGCCTCAGCGCCTTTTTGGTACGCCTCTTTCAGGCGGCGCGAACTCCACGGAAGATCCTTCTGGTAATCACGATCGGCCCAGTTAAGGAGACGAAAAGCCAGCGGATCAAGATTGAGTTCATAGGCCATCTCATCCATCGCCACTTCCAAACCAAATGCGCTCGGGTTTTCACCGGGTGCGCGCATCCAGCCAGGCGTCACCATGTTGACAGGCCTGACCTGATGCTGGGCAGAGAGATTTTCGATGGCATACATGCGGCCGGTCACCTTGCTGCAGTTTTCGGCGAACACATCGATAAGTGACGTTTCACTGAAACTGCGCAGGATAACGGACTGGATTTTACCCTCCCGCGTCGCGCCCATTTCAAGCTGTTGTGAAGTCGCCGGACGCCCGCCCAGACCGGTAAAGGTTTGTGGACGCGTCAGTGACACACGAACCGGGCGATTAAGCGCGCGTGATGCCACACAGGCCAGCGCGACATGCGTATAGGGCACGGGTTTAGACCCAAAGCCGCCACCAACATAGGGTGAAATGATACGCACTTGCTTTGGTGTAATGCCCATCCATTCCGCAATTTCCACCTGGGCACCCATCACCCACTGGCTGGGCTCCCAGACCGTCATGTGGCCATTATCCCACTGGGCAATACAGGCATGAGGCTCCATGGGCATATTGTATTCACGTGGTGTGGTGTAACGCTGATTGATACGGACGTCAGCGTTATGCATTGCCGCTTGCGCGTCGCCCAGATTAATATCCTGGGACGTCAGTGATTTAGGTTCTACGCCCTCATCTGTCGGGGATATCAGCGCAGGCGACGTCTCATAGGCAATCTCGATCAGTGAGGCCGCATATGTTGCCTGCTCGAACGTGTCGGCCACGACCAGGCCAATATTCTGACCATTATGGATAATGACATCATCCTGGATCGGCGTATAAGTAGTCTGGGCAGCGCCACCGTCGGCGATGGGCGTCGGCTTGTTAATCTTTAAAGAATTAAGGTGCGTATAGACCGCAATAACGCCATCAGCGCGTTCGGCTTTGGCGGTATCCATATGTTTGATTCGCCCACTGGCGACAGTGGACTGAATCATAACACCGTGCACAGCATTCTCAGGTTTATGCTCAATCGCGTAACGGGCTTTTCCCGTCACTTTTACCTTGCCATCACCGCGGGATCGTGGCGTCCCCAGGCCCGAAAGGCTGGCGGGTGCGCGGCGATAGTGATCGTTATGCTCGCCCGCTGCGGAGACATCTTTCTCATTGCCTGGCAGGTCGTTTTTGTCATGTTTCATGCCATTTCTCCTGCCGCCATCAAGGCGCGCACAATGACCCGTGGCGTAAGCTTTATTTTGTGCGCATTGCCAGAGAGCGCCTGGGTTTCCTGAGTAATCAACTCGGCAGCCGCATAAAGCGTTTGCTGCTCGAAAGGCTGACCTGCCAGCGCCTGCTCAATGCGGCGTGCGCGCCAGGGTTTTGTTGCCACACCACCCAAAGCGATATGAACCGTTTCAATCCGGCCCTGATTGAGAGTCAGTCCAACGGCTGCACTGGCACTGGCGAATTCGTAGGAAGTGCGATCGCGGACTTTTAAATAGTGGGAGTGCTTCAGCGCGGCAGACTGCGGGATTTCAATGGCCACGATAATTTCATCAGCCAGGAGAGCATGTTCATGATGCGGTGTGTCCCCTGGCAGCAGAAAGAAATCCTCAACCAGAATACGTCGTCTCTGTTGCTGGCTGTTTTGCACCACCACCGTTGCATCGAATGCTGTCAGGGCAACAGCAAAATCACCGGGATAGACGGCAACACAGTGCTCACTGTTTCCCAGAATGGCATGATTGGTATTGACGCCATGTAGCGCGGCGCAGCCAGAGCCAGGAACGCGTTTGTTACACGCGGAGAAGGTTGCCGGATCGCGATAATAGGCACAGCGGGTACGCTGGCATAAGTTACCGCCAAGGGTAGCCATATTACGAATTTGCGGCGATGCCGCCTGCCATAAGCTGCCATACAGCGCGGGCGCTTCTCGCTCACAGGCCGGATGAATGGCCAGGTCACTCATGGTAACCAGTGCGCCAATCGTGATGGTATCCTGACTGAAATCAATGTCAGACAGGCCGGATAACCCAGCAATATTGGTCAGGCGGGAGGGCGTAAAAACACCACATTTCATTAAATCGAGCTGCGTCGTGCCACCCGCGATAAGATGGTTTTCGGGTTGATTTTTGGCTCCTGCCGCATCCTCAATGGAATGCGCAACCTGCCAGTGAAATTCATTCATCGTGCCTCCTCCGCCATTTCAGCCGCAGCCTGCTTAATCGCATCAATGATGAAAGGATAAGCACCACAGCGACAAAGGTTGCCGCTCATGTATTCACGAATTTCATCGTCGGAGCCGGTATGGCCTTCTTTGATACAGGCAACCGCAGACATAATCTGCCCTGGCGTACAGTAACCGCACTGAAAACCATCATGTTCAACAAAACAGCGCTGCACCGGGTGCAGTTCACCTGAGGCCTGTTCCAGACCTTCAATCGTGGTCACGGATTTACCTTGCGTCTGCGCAGCCAGCGTCAGACAACTCAGCACCCGCTGCTCATTGACCAGGACGGTACAGGCACCACATTGCCCCTGGTCGCAGCCTTTTTTCGTGCCGGTCAGATTAAGATGATCGCGCAGCGCATCTAATAAGGTTACGCGAGGATCGACGTTTACCTGTCGGGTCTGGCCATTGACCTGCATCGTTAACGGTATTTTTTCTGACATTGTCTGTTTCCCATGATTGCAGAGCCGGTTAGGTGATCTGTTGCTTATACATAACGGGCGAGATAAGAACGGGGAAAGTCGGATAACCCTGATGTTTACATGCGTATGTACGTCATTAGGTTTAGCACTTATTTTCAGGAGGCGAGGTAAAAATACGAAGATTGGCGTGATTAGGGCGCGCCAGCCGCCTGGGTTTACACGGCGGCCAGCGCATTCATCAGCATCATGAATGGGGTAAGCGCGGTAGTTTGTGGTTAGTTATCAGAAAACTGACGATAAAGACCAGCGCAAACAACACGACAATCGTCGGCGCGGGGGCGCTGTCGATAAAAAAAGACAGATAAACACCACAGAGTGACACAATCAGCGAAATCAGCGTCGCCAGCATCAGGGCATGGGAGAAACGATGGGTCAGCAAAACGGCAATGGCACCTGGGGCGATGAGCAGAGAAATCGATAAAATAATGCCAACGGCTTTCAATGTCGCCACAATGGTCAGAGAGACCATACATAACAGCCCATAATGCAGCCAGCGCACCGGCAAACCACATACCTGCGCCTGCTGTGCATCAAAACTGAACAGCATCAAATCACGCCACTTCAGGCTGACCATGACGACAATTACGGCGGCAATGCCCAGGGTCTGGAATATGTCGCTGCGACTGATACCGAGCATATCGCCGAATAAAATATGGTCGAGGTGGATCGCCGGTTTCACGGCAATATATAAGATCAAACCCACGGCAAACATACCGGAAAAAACAATGCCCAGGACCGTATCCTGCTTGATTCTACTGTTGTCTTTGAGATAACCACTGGCAACAGCACAGAAAAAACCGGCACTGAATGCGCCAACAGCCAGAGGTAACGACAGCATCCAGGCCAACACAATGCCGGGGAAAACGGCATGACTCATGGCATCCCCCATCAATGCCCAGCCCTTCAGCACCAAAAAAACGGACAGCAGCGCACATGGCACCGCGACCACGGCGGCAATGAGTAAAGCATGATTCATAAAATCGAACTGAAAGGGTTCCAGCCACATCATCATGCCTCCCGGATGGACTGCGTTTGGGCACGACGGCGGTTCGCCAACAGACCATGCTTAGGCGCAAACACAAAGGCCAGCAAAAACAGTAACGTCTGCGCCACAACAATGATTCCGCCCGTCGCGCCATCAAGGTAATAGCTCACCCACGCGCCCAGAAAGCTTGTAATGCTACCGATGGCGACAGCGATAGCCAGTAAACGGGGAAACCGGTCGGTCAGTAACCATGCCGTTGCCCCCGGTGTGACAACCAGACAGATGACCAGAAAGGCTCCCACGGTTTGCAGGGCGGCAACCGTTGAAACAGCCAGTAAGGTGAAAAATAAGATCTTCAGACGTCCGGGATGTAAACCCACGGCGCGGGCATGGTTTTCATCAAAAAAGGTCACCATCAAATCCTTCCATTTAAAAAATAAAATGATGGCAGAGGTGAGTCCGATAATAACCAGTTGAAAGATATCGGAAGGCGCAATGGCCAGAATATTGCCAAGTACGATGGTCTGAATATTCACGGAAGTGGGATTCAGTGAAACCATAAACAGCCCAAGACCGAAGAACGAGGAAAAAATCAGACCAATGATGGCATCCTCTTTCAGTCGCGTGCGCTGGTTAAGCAGCAACATGCTTCCTGCGGCTAATCCCCCGGATAAAAAAGCGCCCAAGGCAAAGGGCAAGCCGAGCATATAAGCGCCCGCCACGCCGGGTACAATTGAATGTGATAGTGCATCGCCAATAAGCGACCACCCTTTCAGCATCAGGTAACAGGAAAGAAAGGCGCACAGGCCGCCAACCATGGCTGAGATCGCCATGGCATTGACCATATATTGATAACCAAAAGGTTCCAGTAATGTTGTCATGGTTGGCCTCGCGATGGATTAGCGCATGCCGGTGCAATCACAGGACGCTCACTATCAGTGATAACCTGACTGTGGCCGTCGTCAATCATCACATGACGCAGCACGCCGCTAAATGCACGCTCAAGGTTTTCGGGCGTGAATGTGGTGGCTGTGGGTCCACTGGTCAGAATGGTGCCTTTAACCATGACGGTGTAATCACAAAACTCGGTAACCGATCCGAGGTTGTGTGTCGAAACCAGCATGGTTTTGCCTTCATCACGCAGTTCACGCAACAAGCTGATAATTTTGGCCTCAGTCTGAACGTCAACGCCGGTAAAGGGTTCATCCAGTAAAATCACCTCACCCTGTTGGGCAATCGCTCGGGCGAGAAAAACGCGTTTTTTCTGACCGCCAGAAAGCTCACCGATTTGTCGTTCGCGGAATGCCAGCATATCGACACGGGCCAGGGCGTCAGTCACGCGGTCACGATCGTGCTGTTTAGGTCTGCGCATCAGGCCCATATGCCCGTAACGTCCCATCATGACCACATCATCCACCAGAACCGGAAAAGACCAGTCCACCTCTTCCGCCTGGGGTACGTAGGCCACCAGGCTGCGGCGAAGCGCTTTACGCGTTGACATACCCAGTATGCTGATTTGCCCAGCGTGGGCAGGTACAAATCCCATCATCGCTTTAAAAAGCGTGGATTTTCCCGATCCATTAACACCGACGAGTGCCGCAATTGAACCCGCTGGCACACTGAAACTGGCATTATGCAGCGCGGTGTGTCCATTGCGGTAGGTCACCGAGAGGTCGGAAACAACAATTGTTGGGCTCATTGTGTTTTCATCCCATCGTTGATGCCGTTGACCAGGGTTTGAGTGGTCACTTTCAACAGGTCAAGGTAAGTCGGCACCGGACCACTGGACGTACTCAGGGAATCCACAAACAGCACGCCGCCATAATGCGCATGGGTTTCACGTGCAACCTGACGGGCTGGTTTATCGGAAACGGTACTTTCACTGAAGATGACAGGAATGGCATTTTTTTTCATTTGGTCGATAACGTTGCGAACCTGTTGCGGCGTTCCCTGCTGATCCGCATTGATTGGCCAGAGATAAAGCTCTTTAAGTCCTAAATCACGAGCCAGATAGGAGAATGCGCCCTCGCTGGTGACTATCCAGCGTTTGTTTTCAGGAATAGCGGCGATTTGCTGACGAACCGGTTCGAGCGCTGTGACAATCTTTTGTTTATACGCGGCAGCATTGCGCTGATAGGTACTGGCATTGGCTGGATCGTATTTGACTAAGGCGTCACGGATATTATCCACATAAATGAGTGCATTATCTGGCGACATCCATGCATGAGGATTAGGTTTGCCGTTATACGGCCCCTCCCCTATTCCCATCGGCGTTATGCCTGTTGAAACGACGACTTCAGGAACGCCCTTGAGATGCTGATAAAAACGCTGAAACCAGAGCTCCAGATTCAGGCCATTAGCCATCACCAGTTGCGCGCCTTGTGCACGCTTGATATCACCCGGCGTCGGCTGATACTCATGAATTTCCGCGCCGGGTTTGGTAATCGACGTGACTTCAGCTGCCTCACCTGCGACATTTTTTGCCATGTCAGCGATAACAGTAAAGGTGGTGACAACCTTAAATTTTTCCGCCGCATAGCTGTGAGCACTAAGGTACAGACTAAAAAAGATGCCAAGTGTAGTAACTGATATTTTTCTCACCATATTCGCCACCCAACGTTTGAATGTAACCATTTTCATAATTTAGCATTAGCTAACTTTTATAGCACAGGCTATAAAAGAACACACAGAAACACTTTGTGAAGTTTTTTAATGAAATGAATGGAAGTTTGAGCTTTTGTAATGCAGAGTGGCTAAATAGTTATTCTAAAAGCAAAATTCGGGCACTATGGCGCAACCCGATATGCAAAAATTCGACGCAATATGCGGTGCACAACCGATTCCTCACAGCGGATAGCTCTTAAGGTAAAAGGGAACAGTATTCTTTGCTAAAATTACTCTCATCGAACAAAGATCAAAGGAGGCTCTTTTGTTACTTTCCCAGCAGCAACTGACCAACACGATCATTGGCGAAGCCGCCCTGAATCTGATTGCAATTAATCAGGATGTCAGCGTCGAGTCTCTGGTCGATGAGCTTAACGTGATGACGAAATCTGAAGTCGATGAGGCCAGACTGTCACAGTTGTATGATGCAACGAAATGGCTTATGGGTTTCAGGAAAATTGGATCTCGCCTGGCAGCAGGTCCCGGTTGGTCAGCACGTAAGTCCGTGTTTTCACCATCCGCAGATAATGACTGCGATGACATTTTCTTAAAATAGTACTATGCTCCTTTCAGAGCAGCAGGTTATTGACCTTGTGCCTTTTAGCGTTCAGGCAACATAACCTCCACACATGCTCTATCCTTCTGTAACTTCTTGTTTTAAATGCGTTAGCATCTTTTGCACAAAAAAAACCTCTCAAGTTCATCAAAATTCTGTACAAGTTTTTAAAACTTGTATAACTTTCGCTCTATGGCAAAGTACATTTTAACCACTTGAGGATAACAGTATGCGTCAGAACGGACATGCACCGGATAATACCAGCGACATCGCCCGTTACTTCAACCAGGCAAATTTGCCCTCGCAGCAAGAAACGCTGGGAGAGATTGTTGTTGAGCTACTGCGCGCAGGTCAAACCCTTTCTCGTAAAGCAATTTGCAGTAAATTACTTCACCGTCTTGATAGTTGTGATGCCACGGAGCAACAACGTCATTACCAGGCGTTGATTGGATTATTGTTTAGTCGCGAAAGTGAATAAAATTTTAGTCTTTAAATATTAATTCGTTACCTAAAGTAATTTCTGATCGGGCAGTGCCACATTTACTCAAAAGGGATAGTACTGCCCACAGCTGACGCGGGAAGGTTAGCTGTCCCCGTCATCGTGACCGGAACATGGCCACAAATCGTAATCAGAGAAGCCAGTATGTACAGAAGTGAAGAAGAAAAAATAACGGACGTGATGATAGGTGAGGCTGTTCTGACCTTACTCAAATCGGAAAGTCCGATATCCAGTAATGCGTTAATTGCTCAGCTAGAAGCGATGGCAGGCGAAACCGACGATGCAACGAAGCTTCAGGCTATTAAAGTTGCGATTGTTGAAGTCCAAAAAGGAATAGCCTCAGCCAACAGCCGCCGCAGAGTTGATCTTCCCGAACGTGATAATCATCGCTTAAACAACGATGGCCCTCCGGAAGGCTCTAAAAAACATTGAGTTCAAGACGATTGCCTAACGATTGAGCAATCGTAAAGTGTAAGAACTAACCTGTGTTACGCCCGATTAACCTTAATATTTAATGACACTGTCGGCTGACTCCCAAAGATGCAACTGACGATTTTCCTAGAGAATTATGACTATGCAACAGAGCACATCAGATTTAGCCATCATCGAGTTTTTTCGCAGTGAGGGAGAGCATCTTGCTCAGGAAACTGAGTTGCTTGGCAGAGTTATCAGAAATATCGTTAGCGATGAGAAACGCGTAACCAATAAAGCCATCATCCTGTATTTGATTGCAGAGCTTGAATGCACTGATGATGAGTTCCGGATTGAGCTGTTACGCAGAACGCTGGAAATTGTTGTCGGCCGTACGCCGGACGATGCAGGTATTTGATTTTGTTACCTGCGTGATTCAGTAATGGATGACGCAGGTAATGCCCACGTCAGTTATGTTTTATCCTGCAAAATGGTGAGGTTACAGGTCAGCATTAGTGCATTTTGCGTGAAAAAAAATGGATTGCGCGCTGGCAAAGTACTTTGAATCGCCTATCACGGCTGTCCTGACTCAAACGAAACAATGCATCTGTGATTTGGTGAAACTGTATGGGCTCAACCACCTTCAGAAGTTCACTTACCACTCTCCCAATCAGCGCACGAATATCGTTGTCTTCATGGTTATTCACATAACCTCCAACTGGTGTATGTATATACAGACTAACACCTTTGTTATCATGAAAACAAAGCGGATAATGAAAATAAACCTTAAGCGAAGCGGCAATACAGCGTTATATTATTGATTTTTTGGGTCTATTTATTTTCATCCCTGCTAAAAAATTATACTCATCCTCAAAATCTTACAAAATCAGATAAAACGTAAAGATTTATTTCTTTTTTAGTCAGTTAATCGGAATGTATGCTCGCATAACGTTCCCAATCCATTGAATAGCGATTCCAAGTTTTAATATAAAAATATTATTTATTGTCGTGATCAGCATTTCATTAATAAACAAAAGGCGGTTAACGAAATAAACATCAACGAAAACCGCCTTTCCGATAAATTAACTATTACAACTTCTTTGCATTATATAACGTCATCACAATTGCGCTTACTGAGAGAATAATGAGAAAAATACCCAACCCAATCATAGCGTTAAAGGCATAGGTTTTAAACAGGAGCAGACCGACAATACAACCGGTTAAAAAAGACAACACCGTAGTTAAATGCGTATATAACTGCTTTTGTGCAAATCGTCTGTCACAAGGCTCTGCACGTGATACAAACGACGACAAATAAGAACCGAATGCGATTCCGGCGTCAGTAAGCGTGCCAGTAATATGTGTCGATCTGATGCGGCCGTTTGATAATTGCGTCGAGGTCGCGTTGTGGAGCCCCATCAGGAATCCAAGCATTAACAGGACCTCACCATTGTAACTGGGTGAATAAAATAATTTTTCAAACAGCGATGCTGCAGTCAGGGCAAAACCTTCTGCCAGTATGATCAGGCAGAAAATGGTTCTGATTTTACGCCTTTCTCCTGCGATAATGACTAACCTGGCGGATGTGCATCCGATGACAAATGCCGAGATCAAACCGGCAAGAAAAAGCAGGCTATCCAGATCGGAAGTAAAGACTTCTGTTGAAATTTGAGAGGTATTCCCGCTCATGTGCGACGGGAAAAAACCAAATGCGCCCAATGCCATAGCATTAAGTATGCCGGCGGTTGTTGCCAGTGCCAGGGCCAGATAGCGGTCCTCTGTGTGAGATCTTATCTTCTTCTTTTTTATAAGCACGCCGTTCCCCTATGAAAGTGTATATCTCTCCCCCGGGTTAACTAAAACCCCGCCATCTAATGGTAGTACGCTTTCGAATGTATAGCGGTTAATACAGATAAGTCTGGGTCTGTAACCTGTTAATTGTATTAATTTTTATAGTTTTCTGGCCAGGATTTCATGGAAAGTAAACATCTGTTACAACCGGTTTTTCTTCCACAAATTTCCTAATCTTATGGCATATCCACGGCAGAGACGGCTCACTTTAGAGAGGATTTAACTATGCAACGCATTTATGGCAGGATACGCGCCCGGGCTCAGGCCACTCACACCAGTCATATGAATAAGTCAGGATAAATACATGACAGCTTTAAAACGTAAATTCATTATTCCGGCAGCCATTGCCATTGGCGGCCTGGGATGGTGGTTAATCCCCCATTATAATGCTGAAGATGAGGCCTATTACATTTCCGTGCTTTGTGCGGTATCTCAGCAGAATGAACATCAATTACATAAGGATATGCAAAACGTGATAGAGGGCAGTAATTCAGATTACGCGTTGCAAAAAATCCATTTCATCCCTGCCCTCGCAAACCGGGTCATTAATGACTGGAAGACGCTGACGCCTGAGCAGAAACAGCAAGCGTCACATAACAGTAGCCAGTGCACACAACTGATACGTGCGCAGAAGTGATTCATCAGGAGCAAAGCACTATGATGCCAGAACGGAAAAACTATCCCGCACTGGGGCAGGTAAACGCCCCTTACGTCCATGCCATCCGCCACAATCAAACGCTCTATGTATCAGGCTTAACGGCCTTCGGTACTACGGCGCATCAGAGTGATATTGCGGATCAGGCAGACGTCATCTTCGATCAACTGGAAACTATAGCCGCGGCGGAGCACACCTCACTGGCGAATTTAATCAAAGTGACTATTTTTATTACCTCCTTTGCCGATATTGATGCGCTGCGTCACGTACTATTTAAACGATACGGAGACCACTTACCTGCCAGCTCGTTGGTGCAGGTTAGTGCCCTGTTTTCGCCAGACTTGCTCATTGAAATCGACGCAATCATCGCCCTGTGATTTTATAAATACTGCACGCACGTTGTGATACAGGTTAACAACGCTCTTATCGGCGGTGCATAACTCCTCTTCTTCATACGATGTCCGCCGTTAGCGTCACCACCATCAAAACACAGCGTTATGGGTATTTATTTTGCTATGCAGGCAGACGATATTTTGCAGGAAAGGATCGGCTTTGAACTGCTGGTCAGTTATGACAACCTATCAAGGTAAAATATGGCATGCTCTTGCACGTTGCTCGCCTAACATTTCGCCTTCAGGGGAAATCATGATGACCGGCACATGAATATCTGATGCGCCCAATACCGTTGTTAACTATGCTATCGACAGCATAGCTGACGCCTTCTGCGCTTATATTTGATTGAAGCTATCAGCACGAATCCTCCTGAAGATGCTGGTCTCTGCGCATTGGAAGGGAACAGCAATTCATTTCCAGCCCGGTTAAGGTTGTCGCTCTCTCGGTGTTAAGCAGAGGATAAGCAAAGCTACACGCCCTGCCTAATGCTGGTCACTTAAGGTGACCAGCCTTTTTTTTATCGGCATATTTCCGGGATCTTATTCGCAGCTCCCGCGGATAACTTCGTTCTCTTCGCCCCGGCAGTATCAGCCATCTCGCCTTTTCATACAGCGTTCTCAGTTCGCCCGGAACCGTGCCCGGCGAAGCCCAGGGTAACGTCATCAGCAGCCGCGATATCTCACTGATGGCTCCGCTGAAGCTCAGCTGGTAAGGCAGATAATCTCCCCTGAGCTGAGCCGCCATCTTGACCATCTGGTATCGCACCAGGTTATACGTCAGCAGTAACCCCCAGAGCTCCTGACGCACTAACTCTGGCAGCCGGCTGCGCAGCGTCCACCGGTTGTCCAGCATCCCCTGTTTCACTTCGCGGTAACCCAGTTCGATTTCCCAGCGGTTGCGGTATAACTCACTGACATCACTGCCCCGGTAACGGTTTACATCCGTCAGCGACGTCAGCACCTGCCGCATTTTTCCGTCCACACTGCGGCTGAGCAGCCGCGCCGTTATCTCTGACGGCAGGTCCGGCCACTGTTTTCTCGCCTGCGGGCTGGTTTTGAGCCTCACCAGCTCGTCGCCCCGTCCCAGACGTTGCACGACTTCATACCGCGTGTGCTTTTTCAACGGCAGCAGCCAGTGGCGGTTTTCACCCGCCTGGTGCCAGTGATGCAACAGGCCCAGGGAGTAAAAGCCTTTGTCAAAGAGAGTGAGACTGTTATCCGGCACGTTACCGGTCACCCGGGCGGCGAGCCTCATCTCATTCACGCTCTCAGTATCGAAAGCGCTCGCTTTGATCAGATGGCTGCTCAGCTCCATAAGGCACACCATACGAACCTGTGGATACCCCTGCACACCGTACTGATTGTCGGGCTTGCTGAAAGCCTCATTATTTTCAGGCGTGTCCGCTGTGCGCCAGACCACGCCGTCCAGCGCAAAAAGGTTGAGGCCGTGCCACTGCGGGTGGGCGGCCTGCTCATGCCAGTACCGCTGGGTGATATCAAATAACTCACGTACGGCATCTTCACCGGGTGTTTTACGCCGCTGCACGACGGCACTGCGCGCCGTGAAGGGCGTCCCGGTGCGGTCGCAGATGTCCATCAGGTTCACGATTTCCGTCATGGGACGGTTACTGAATACCGACATGCCCACGACAAGCCATATCATAGACTCAAGCGGGAGCTTACGTTTACGGAGCGTGACGGTGTCAGTGAGTGTCAGGGCCTGCTGAATAAGCTCAGCGGGAATAAGATCAGAGAGCGAGCGGGCGCGTTCAGGAGAGGTGGTATGAATGATGCCCAGAGCCTGTGAGAGTTCCATAAAAAAGGGTCCATGATGAACATGAACCCTTTTTACACCTGCCACTGGATCGGTCAACCGATCCTTAAATGATCGGCATTACACGCCCCGCCCGCCTTTTATCATCTGGATGTTATCTCTGGATTATCAGAACGGTTTTTAGCTTTCATGTGCTCCCGCTATACGCAACATAATGATTTTTTTGCCAAGGTGCACATTGCTCGCGGGGACAGGTCAGTTGCTGCTCCTCAACGCCACAAAGGAAGGTTTTCTTCGCCGGGATATTCCGCCGCACCATCTACCTGATGGTGAGTCAAACGCAGCCATTTAGCTTCCATGAGAACCGTCATTGAAGATGCTCCACAACCAGCTGAACACTTTTGCTTTTCGTCTGGGGAATGCACTGTGCCGCAAGTGGCAGGCTTCAGCAATTTATCATAATGAAGAACGTTCGTTTCTCCTGTTCCAGGTGCAGGTATATATTCAGCCTGCCGATGAAACGCAGTGCAGCACCTGAATTTCAGCCTGAAATCGCCAAGCATCCTGCCCATATCTGATTACAGTGAATGTAATTTCTGTTCACTGTAATCAGGCAGCTAAACAAACATAGCACACGCAGTGGCTGCAAATAGTCGGGTATCAGCATATAGGGTTCACTACAGCGTTGTGTATTATGTTAAATAATCATGGCATCAACAAATCAACGACAGTCAGGGTACTGCGTTAAAGCTGAGAACTACTACGTAGCAGAGTAAAGACTCTTTTTTGCGGCGTAATCATGGCTAATTGCTCGTTACCTCGCAGACCTTATTAACACAGATGAGGAACACATTTAAAAGCGCACGGGATTACCCATTTATCCGAGTAACGACGGTACCTGCAATGTTATCTGTCGAATGGTGGTCTGTTTTCTGGCTCATTAAATACTGACCTTTAAACAGGCAGCAAAGTGTGAATGATATGAGCATTATTTTAGGCCGTTAAAAATTGAGTGGTCGTGCGCGTATGCCTGAGCCAGATATTCTCCCAAAGGTATCCTCTTACCGACTTCTTCACACCATTCTGACTCATTGAATCTGAGGTGAAGAAGGATTTCAGGCTGAAATCGCCAAACAGGCCACTTTACTGTTACTGATTACAGTGAACGTTATGCATGTATTCACTGTAATCAGCGCAACACCGACACAGATACGATCCTTCCCTTTAAGCCCCATTGGTTAAAGCCCGGATTGCGCTGACTCTACTTGTAATCCTGTCTCCCGCTGAACGGGAAATATCACCCGCTCCGTAAGCATGAACTTACGTATGCCAACACTGAAGCATTCACTGCAATCAGTAGATGATACTGAGTGGCACTTCTTTAAAGGGATAGCTGGAAGTGATCGGCTCCAGAGAAGTCGTTTCTGATTATAGTGAATAAAAGTACGGGCAATCTCTTCGCCGTTATCCTTTAAAGAACTTATCCGTTTGGCATTGGCTGATGCTGTTTTCTTTGGACAAATGGCATCAGGGCTTTTCCGTCTGATAGGGGGAACGTTAGACTGACCGAGTTGGGACGTGATTCATGCGACACATATTAAGAACGGCCTTGAGTGAACCCTTACATTCAGGCTCCGGAGGCACGGATAAATAGCAATCCGTCGCAAAATCTTTTTTGTTCAACATGACAATGCCATCGTCGGACCAAACCCAGTTAAGAGAGAGCGGCAGTAATGTTTGAAGAAGGGCCAGGTACATAAGTGCAGATATTGAGGGCGGTCTGGCGCGGCCTGAACCTGTTGCACTCGCCGATAAGTATTCCAGACACGTCAAAACCTCAGTTTTGCACCTAAGCAATATCGTTTACTCAGAGAGGCATTTGCTCTTACAGATCAGATGAATTGGCTAAGGTGTGACTTTCGTCATCCACTTTTTACCATTTGATTGCAACAGGATGACAGCCTACGTTCAAAAGGGTTTATTCAGAATTCCCTTACTTATCCACTTTTTCTGTGGATAAGTAAGGGATATTTTCTGTATATCATTCTCAATGATATTTAGCATTTTTCCTTTTAGCATTCTAAAGCCAATAAAAGCTGTAAATTTGAATGATTTTATAGCCTCAACGATGACAAAAATTTCACTTAGGATGGAATTTCAGCCTGAAATCGCCAGAATAAAAACGTTATTTATCAATAGTATAATCTTAAAAACAGCGCTGCTTTCGCCATCCCGTTATGCTGTTAGCGACTCTGCATATTGCGCGATGCGGTTAAAATGGTATTTCGGATCGTTAAGCTGTTAAGAGAGACCTCCAGACAGGAGAATGCTTGAGCAAATATCGCTCAGGCCTTACATCGACGTTCAATGAAAACTCTCAGTGTTAAGACCCTTTTTATCATTCTTGTCCAATCTTCAACATGTTCTGATTAGGTTTTTACGAGCACGAAAAATTGGCGAATTTCAGATTAGTAAAAATAAAATAGCCATTTAAATCATAATCTTAAAAAAGACTGAGGCAATTTTCTTTGGCGATTTCAGCCTGAAATTCGCTATTAACAGCGTACTGAAACGTGAATGGCGGAGAAAAAAGAAGGGGGAAAAGCGCAAACCAGACAAATACAGGTTGCCTGGTTTGATGTACGTTTTAACGCGTCATATATTTCTTTAAGGTTTCAGCAATGACCTTATCAAGCTCATCCTGGAGATCTTTGGACTGACGGTTAAACTCATAGCTGAACATTCTTCCGCGCGTTTTTTTACGTGCAAAACGATCTTTATCTGCAAAAGACCAGAGGGTGACCGCCGTTGTTTTATCTTTTTCCGGTTCTTTCACCAGTGTCTGACTGCCCTGACGAATCAACCTGAGAATGGTATTTTTCAGTTCATCCTCAGCTAAACCCTCACGCGCTCTCACTACATCAATTTCCGCTGAGATTGCGTTTATCAATGCATCGACGGTCTGGCCTGTTTCACTGAGTTTATCCGCCGCCTGGAGCAACGCCTTATAATCAGGATAAGTAAGCTCAGATTGATTCGGAAAAAGGGATATCAAATCAGCAGGAACGCTAGCGGCCTGCAGGGCTCGCGTAACTTTGGCTTGTGAGAGCCCTTGGTTTTCAGCAATCTCTTTTTGTGACAAGCCACCGTCTTTGAGTGCCAGTAACCGCATACCGACTTCACGCAAATTATGCTCACGTGCTGTCTGGATATCCTGAGCCAGTCGGCGGGCTTCATCAGGCGTTATTGCCGCATCTGTGACAAGAACATCAAGCCCGGTTTTACAGTACAGCGCCGCCGCACGACGTCGTGAGCCATCCAGGATCTCAATACGTTCACCTTGCATGACACCAATGGCAGGGAAGAACTGCTGAAGCTTAATAGTGCGAATAATATCGCGTAGCGAGTCCGGTGTGAGTCCAGACTGATCACGCCCATTTGTTTCCATGGTCACAAACGTTTTGGCTTCAACGTCATTCGCAAGGATGTGTTCAAAACGAAATAAGGCACGCTTTCCTGTTGCCAGTACAAACGTTTGTGAATGGCTATCAGCGCTTTTTTCTGTGTTTAACGGTGTCTGGCTGAAGGTTCTGCCGATCGTTATTCTTTTTGCACTCATATAAACCTCAGTTCAGGCGGATAAATTCAATGCGGTCAAAAACCGCTTTAGCAAAGTCTTCAGCGGCAGAACGGGCATTTTTCAACGCCTCACTGCTGCCGACGTAGGTAGACGGATTAGCAGAGATCACGGTGTCAAAAGACTCACCGCATCGCTCAAAACCATCCAGACGCGGCAGCGTCGCATCCAACATATCGCCACCGAAAATTTCTTTCGCCAGGCTGTGGCAAAGTTTGTGGTCTGCTTTGTTTGAAAGCTTAGACATAAACCCAATGTTGCCCTGAAGTCGACAGGTCGCGCCGGACTCTTCAATAATGCCAATGAGCTCGGGCAAACGGGTCAGGTACTTGAGTGTGGAATGAAAATCCACCTGCGCTGGCGGGACAGGCGTCATCAGCAGATCGGACGCGGCTATCGCATTTTTTAAAAATGCATCCAAATGTGGCCCGCTATCAATGAAGATAAAGTCGTAATCTTTTTTAAGCTTAGAAACCACATTATCGTATAACACTGAATGAATATTTTGCCCGGGCAGATGTGTGGCACAAAGCTGATCCCAACTTGATGCAATAAATGCATCATCTATCGACGCAGGCAGCACATCCACACCGGGGATGATGGATGACACAATAAATTCATTCACCAGCTCATCACGCGTGACGTTTTGCAGCATCGCCTGAGCGGCCGTGGCCTCAACAAGTCCAACAGAACGCTCATGGTTTAAAAACATGGTGGCCGAGGACTGTGGATCAAGGTCAATAACGAGAATGCGCAGGTCTTCATACAAGAGGTGAGGGTGCGCTCGCAGCGCGTGAGCCAGAGAAACCGTAGAAACGGTTTTTGAAACACCACCTTTAAGATTACCCACAAACAAAGTAAAGGCTTGAGTATGGCGATCGCGGTATTTAGGCACGCCGCGATGATGATAAATATCAATAATATTCTGAATGGACATCGCGTACTTGACGGAGCTACCTGCTGCACGTTTATCGAACTGATAGCCACTCTCTTCCATTTCGTTCACTGCATAATCTACGCTGGCACGCGTTAACTTTGGCAGTTTCGCCAGCGCAGCCTTGGCATAGATTTGGTAGTAACTGTTTTCTTGCAACTCAAGTTTTTGTGCCTGAATTTGTTCAGTAAGGCTCAATAACATGCGTTCTGAACGCTGAGCAACTTTCATGACCTGACTATCATCGTTAGCCATACTTACTCCAAACATGTAGGATTTATGAATTTATACCTAAATCCTGCACATGAGGCAAGAATTTATCTTATAAACGTAATCTTATGTTAGATGTGAAACTCCTGATTTTTGTGACGCTATTCGCACAATTCACTGTAATGAGCGTGTGTTGCGCTGGACAGGCATCGCGTGAAACGCGTCTAGTCCGAGCTTATTCCACCTGATAAGCCCGAACACAACCCTGTCGAATCCCACTCCCGCGGCCCATATGTATGAAACGGCAACCAGAATGATGAACAGAAGTGCTAACGTTCACTGTAATCAGTAGGTTTTTACATTAATCAATCTGCCCTGAAAAGGTTAGCTGGCCCGGCATGAAGCAGGTTGAGGCAGCGTCATAGCGCGCTCAATCAGGACGCTCTGGTGCGTTCACTGTGGTTAGCAGAAACAGGAAACCCAACAAGCCTAAAACATTCACTATAAACAGTAGAAGATTCACTGTAGTCAGTGACGAGATAGTGATAATGCGAAACTCCCCACCTTACTGGACAGCTCTCTACAGCAGGCGCCAGGCACCATGCAGTAAAGAACAGGAGTGAGGGAGGGAGGGAGGTAAAGACAGTTTTTGATTTACTACAGCAGGGCTAAAAATTCACTATAGTCAGCAAGGGCGGCAACCATAATATTCGCTGTAATCAGTAAAACTGCCCGGTTCGCATAAACGTTCACTGTAGTCAGTAATCTCAGTCATGTTGTGTCTGGCTTTCATGCTCAGCAGCAGCACTCTTCAGCACACCGGCCCCCTCATCGAGTGCCATGACGGTACACTCCAGAACGCGCCTATACCGTGCTCGGGTTAAAAGATTCACTGTAGTCAGTAGGGGATATAGTCTGCCGGTAATCCATGCCTTGTTATCCATCAAAAGAGCATCAAGGAAGTCAGTGCCGCCAGAGGCGTTTTCGTCAAAACATTCACTGTAGTCAGTGGAGTTAACAATGTCTCTTCCCCCGCACCGCATTTAGTCATTACCTGTGAAAAATGGTTGAACGCAGTTTGAAGATTCACTGTAGTCAGTAAAACATTCACTGTAATCAGTAGATGAAAAAAACGAAAATCCTCACCAAACCTGGAAGCAGGGCACCGACAGGCGAAATGTTCACTGTAATCAGCACCAGTGTTTTCAGGTACCGCGTTACCGGCTGGACGTTCACTGTAATGAGTCAAGATGTTCACTGTAATCAGTAAATGTGATGGCCGATATGACTATCGCGCTCTACAGGTAACATCACGTTCACTGTAATCAGCAATCCAACTAACCCTGTCACTTTTTTCACGTGTCATTATCTGGAATGCTAAAGCCAAATCGAGAAGAAGGACTCGAAAAACCCGAAAAAAAAAGCTCTTTTTAAACAGAGGGATACATTTAAAATTCACTGTAATCAGCTTGATAGATAACGTGCGGGGATTCACTATAATCAGTCCTGTCTGCTGACGTGCACGCCAGAGGCAACATTCACTGTAATCAGTAATTGTGGGTTCGGAAGAGGAAACAGGAACTACCAATAATAATAGTGAGCACCTACAAACATATAAATAATTGATTAATAAGAAATATAAAAACAGGAAATTGAACAGAGAGTTTTAGGCAGTACGCTTTTACTGACTACAGTGAACGGCGCTGATTACAGTGAACACCTTGCGCACTACATCGCACGGGAATAGCGGAGAAGAGAATGCGGATGTCACTTTCAGGCAAAAGTGACACTGCAACGCAGGATGTACTGATTACAGTGAACCTTCGGGCTAGTCCTCAAAATCGATGTCTTCGAGCGTATCGATCCCCTCAAGATTGCTTATGCCATCAAGCTTTGGCGTTCTGCTGTGAATGATGAAAAACACGGAACGCCCGCGTTTAACTTCAGAATAATCAAGGTAACCAATCTCTTTGAGCTGTTCCATCGCGCGACGCACCACATGGTTCTGAGTGGTAATTTTTGATCCGAGATTCAGGCGCATGCGTAAACGCGCAAGAGAAATAGGAGCAGGATTGGTTGGCAGGCTCTCAAGGAACGTATAAAGCGCCTGAGCCGATTCTTTACGCTTAAGGCGGGAGATGGCGCGTAGTTGCAGTAAAACCTTGTGGTCGAAGTTGTAGAGCTCAAATAGCTTAGGATCGGCCTGTATGCGCACGATATCTTTTTCACGATCGTAGTAGGCCGACTGGACAAGGTGCGTATGGTAGGCTTTACCGTTACCTTCAAAAGAAAGCGTATTCGTCGCGATACGACGTAATGAGGCGTCAAGGCGCTTGCGTAACGCAGCAGAGGAGTTCGCAGAAGGTATTCCGCACATCTTCACGAAATCAATAAAGGGCAGCGTCACCGTGTCTCCCTGTGTCGGATAGCGGGAAAATGACTGGATAATACCTGCCCATGTCTTAAAGTCATTATCCATATCCAGCCTGGCACCGGTGATGGTAATCTTTTCATAACCTTCCGCTTTAACCAGCGAAAGGTTTTTAAGTTCTTTAGTGGCATCGGTTGAAGCCATCGCACCCGAGATGCCACGCGCTGTGGATTTAAGCGTGGGCACAAACAAACCCAGGCGCATTAAAGCCACAGGCTGGACGGTATTATTTTTGTTTGGATGAAGCTGGATAACTTCGCCACTGTTTTTGGTCACAGACAGAAAAGGCTCTAGTAACGCTTTGTTTTCACTATCTTTATCTGCCATTGGATAAGATCTTCATTCTGTGGATGAAAAGGATCGTTTTCTGACTACAGTGAACATTAGCACTGATTATAGTGAACTTTCTACTGTGTGTAGTGAATAAAGTACTGATTACAGTGAATACTTTACTGATTACAGTGAATGACAACACCCTCTCAGCCCTTGTGTGGTGCGGCCTGCGGCGATCGGGGATCTCTTTGGATCTATAAGGGATCTCTTTATGATCGTTATATAGGAACTAATCACTGTATAAGTGGATAACTCAAAAAAACAGCCTCTCTGCACACACCTTGCGAGTATCCTCACAGCCTTTTCTGAAAGCATAGCGAGAAAGCCGATCATAATGGTGTTCTCAAAGGATCATTCTCTTTATAAATTTCCCTTTCATTTTTTATAAACAACTTGCTCACTATTATTCATTTTTCATCAGCATCATCCCAGCGTATGGTGATCGGGTCTCTTATTGATAAAGGATCAAGTCCATGACTGACTTTGCTATTTCACGTAATCCCACAACAGGCGAGATTCTTGCCCAATACCCAATGCAAAACGCTTCTGAACTGGAGCAAGCGCTAAATACCAGCGCAACGGCTTACAAAGAGTGGCGGCAAAGCAGCATGGCAACCCGTGTAAGCGTGCTTCGTCAACTGAGCCAACAGCTTCGTGAGCGCGAACCTGAACTGACACGGATGATTACTCTTGAAATGGGTAAGCCCGTTGCACAGGCGAGAGGAGAGATCCTGAAATGCGCGAACCTGTGTGACTGGTATGCGGAACATGGACCTGCAATGCTGGCAGACCAGCCTTCGCAGGTTCCTGATGCATGGCAGTCATTTCGTCCAATCGGCGTTATTCTTGCCGTTATGCCGTGGAATTTCCCTTTCTGGCAGGTTCTGCGCGGCGCAGTAGGCATGCTCCTTGCTGGCAATACCTACCTACTCAAACATGCCCCCAACGTCATGGGCAGCGCTACGCTGATGGCAGAATTGTTTGATGCGACTGACCTGCCAAAAGGCGGTTTTAATGTGATTAATGTTGATAACGAAGGCGTTTCAGCTGCAATCAAAGATGATCGCATCGCGGCTGTTGCTGTAACAGGTAGCGTCCGTGCCGGTGCAGCTATCGCAGCACAGGCAGGTGCGGCATTGAAAAAGACAGTGCTTGAGTTAGGGGGATCGGACCCTTTTATCGTGCTGGCCGATGCTGACCTTGATGAGGCCGTAAAATCGGCAGTAACAGGCCGCTATCAAAATACCGGACAGGTTTGTATGGCCGCTAAACGCTTTATTATCGAAGCATCCATCGCAGATGAGTTCGAAAAGCGTTTTGTTGACGCAGTCAAATCACTCAAAATTGGCGATCCTCTTGATGAACAGACTTTCATCGGTCCGATGGCACGAGCCGATCTGCGCGATGAGCTCGATGAGCAGGTCAAAGCCAGTTTGCGTGAAGGTGCCCGTTTGGTGTTAGGCGGCGAGAAAATAGCAGGGCAGGGCAATTATTACGCTCCAACCATCCTTGCGGATGTCACCAACGACATGACCGCCTTCAGACAAGAACTGTTTGGTCCCGTGGCGGCAATTGCAGTGGCAAACGATGCTCAGCATGCGCTGGAAATCGCCAATAACAGCGATTTTGGGCTGAGTGCAACAGTCTGGACCGCTGATGAAGAGGTTGCCGCACGCATGAGTGATGAGCTGGAAGTGGGCGCAGTCTTTATTAACGGCAATGGCGCTTCCGATCCGCGCGTTACTATCGGTGGTGTCAAAAAGAGTGGCTACGGCCGCGAGCTGTCGCACTTTGGCGTGCATGAATTCTGTAATGTGCAGACAGTATGGAAAAACCGCCGTTAATGAGCCTTACTGAAGTTTGTTCTGCGGATTCACAGCTAAAACCGGCGCATCGTTGTGCGCCGGTTTATTTTGAAGGACTGCGCGACAGAATGATTTGACTGACTGTTCACCACAGCAGGTTATCTGAAGCGCCCCGGATCTGACCATCAGGATTCCGCATCCTCAAACCAGCCCGGCATCGGATCGGAAAGCGTTACCCAGTATGCGGGCCCCTGAGCCATTTCCTGTGGTGTTAAAAGTGCGGCGTCAAGTGCACTACGCACCTGTTTCTCATCCATTTCTATACCGATAAATACGAGTTCTTGTCGGGCATCTCCAATGCCATCCAGCCAGTTTTCTGCAATAAAATTAAGAGACTCAGCATCCTGAGGCCATTTCTCACGTGGAATGCTGGCCCACCAGCTTCCGGCATGTCCATGACGGGCAACCGCGCCTGCCTGTGACCACATTGCAGCAAATTCCGGACGGCTGGCCAGCCAGAAGTAGCCTTTGGAACGAATCACACCATCAAGCTGGTGGTTAACAGCATGCCAGAAACGTTCGGGGTGAAAGGGCCGCCTGGCGCGATAAACAAAACTACGAATACCGTACTCTTCTGTTTCCGGTTGATGCTCGCCACGAAGTTCTCTTAGCCAGCCAGGTGCCTGCGCAGCCTGATCGAAGTCAAACAGCCCGGTATCCAGTACCTGATCAAGTGGGACGTTACCAAAATGACTGGTGATGATATGCGCTCGCGGATTCAATGAATGCAACATTGCTTTAAGCGACTGTTGATCTTCCTCGCTGATCAGGTCTGTTTTATTGACGACCAGTACATCGCAAAATTCGATTTGATCAACCAGCAAATCTACGACTGACCGTTCATCCTCTTCGCCCAGGGATTCACCGCGCGCCTGCAGTGAGTCGACGGAACGATAATCACGAAGGAAGTTATAACCATCAACGACAGTAATCATCGTATCCAGTCGGGCAATACTGGATAAACTTTCACCGTCCTCATCGGCGAAGGTGAAGGTTTCTGCCACAGGAAGCGGTTCAGATATGCCGGTTGATTCAATGACCAGATGATCAAAACGACCTTCCTGCGCCAGCCGTTTGACCTCCAGCAGCAGATCTTCACGAAGTGTGCAGCATATGCAGCCATTACTCATCTCTACAAGCTTTTCATCGGTACGCGACAGCTCAGCACCGCCGTTGCGCACTAACGCCGCATCAATATTGACTTCAGACATGTCATTAACGATGACAGCAATACGTCGCCCCTCACGATTGTTAAGAATGTGGTTAAGAAGCGTGGTTTTACCTGCGCCGAGAAAACCCGACAGCACAGAAACCGGTAAACGAGAGTCCTGGAAGTCGGGGAGGGAATGGTGTGCCATGCGTTATCCTTCAAATCAGTTTTATATATAATGTTATAACATAACAAAATGAAGGTAATTTTCAACACTGTTTGTCAGGATGATTGAAACACATACTGGCAGCGAGAAGCGGGGCTGACCCGTTTCTAATCTCTCTGCGCTTTAATGGGTTTTGATTTCAAATGATATGTTATAACATTATGCATTCTGGGAAATATTATGTGGTAAACAGAAATATCATGACACAACTTAAAAGCCTGTTTTACAGCGCGATTGCGGGCCTGATAGTGGCTTCATTGAGTGCTTATGCTGACGAGACCAGACCGGTTCGAATTGCGGCCCCTTTCGAAATTAAAGGGACCGATCCTGCGCTTTCCGGTGATATTTTACTTCGCATGGATGTCGTTGAAACACTCGTGGAGACAGATATCACAGGTGCGCCTGTTCCTGCGCTGGCAGAGAGCTGGCAGGCTTCTCCTGACGGTCTGCAGTGGCGTTTCAGGCTGCGGGCGAACGCGCACTTTCACGATGGATCTCTGGTCACCGCTGAAAGTGTCGTAAAATCACTGAATATCGCCCGCAGTAAGCCGGGTTTACTGGATAAAGCCCCAATAACATCGATCGTCGGCGAAGACAGACAGGTCACCATTACGCTCAGTGAGCCCTTTACGCCGCTCCTGGCGGTACTGGCGGAAAGTCGTTCACAAATTCTGGCGCTGGCATCATGGGATAACGCAAACGCCGTCACGCGCATCATTGGTAGCGGTCCTTTCCAGTTAGTCCGTTTCCAACCGCCTCAGACGCTGAGCGTAAAAAGATTTGAGGGATACTGGGGGAATAAACCCGCCGTTGTTAACGCTGAATTTTTATCCGCAGGACGTGCAGAAACCCGCGCACTGTTAGCCGAAAGCGGAGACGCCGATTATGTTTTTAACCTTGATGCAGCCAGCCGCCAACGCCTGTCACAAAAAAAATCCCTGCAACTTCTTACCGTTTCCGTGCCGCGAACGGTCATGCTCAAACTGAACCTGGCTCATCCTTTTCTCAAAGAGCAAACCACGCGAGAGGCGTTAAGCCTGGCGATTAATCGTCGCGCACTGGCCAATGCGATATTGCGCTATCCCGGTGCGGCAACACAGATGTTTCCGCCTTCAATGGCGGAATGGCACAATCCCGCATTACCGGCCCTGGATTTCTCACCACAGCGCGCAACAGCATTACTCACACAATCAGGCTGGAAGCCCGGCCAGGATGGGATTCTGGTGCGCGACGGGCAACGGTTTACGCTCACGCTGTTAACCTATCCGGATCGCCCGGAACTGCCGTTAATCGCCATGGTGATCCAACAGCAACTGCGTCAGACTGGAATTGATGTCGTCATCAATTCAACCAACTCCAGTGAGATCCCTGCCCGTCATCATGACGGGAGCCTGCAGATGGCGCTGTTCGCCCGTAATTTTGCCTTAACACCCGATCCCACCGGCACGCTGCTTCAGGATTACGGCGCCCAGGGCGGTGACTGGGGCGCGATGAACTGGCATGACAAGGCCTTTGGTGAGGCGCTCAGTACGCTATCACGCCGTTATGATGTTGCGATGAGGCAAAAGGCCAGAGAGGTCATTACTTCGACTTTACAGCGTGATTTGCCTGTGATTCCCATCGCCTGGTATCAGCAATCGGCAGCGGTCAATGTCAATCTTACCTCGGTAACGCTTGATCCCTTTGAACGCCATTTCGGTCTGCGTGATATGAGATGGGTGAAGTGATGCTTAAACAACTCAGCTGGCGCCTGTGCCAGGCCGCTTTTGTCGTTCTCGCCGTCGGCATCTTAACCTTCGTTCTGGTGCAGGCGTTACCGGGTGATATGGCCTGGCGCATTGCATCGGGGCGTTATGGTTATGATCGGGTCGATCTGGCCGCCGTCGCCAAAGTACAACAGCAACTGGCGGATATCACTGCTCAGGGAAGCGCACTGTGGCAATGGCTGTGGGATCTGCTGCGCTTCAATTTTGGTCATTCACTGGTATCGGGTGAGCCGGTAAGCAACGAACTGGCCTGGCAATTAAAACAAACGCTTGCGCTTGCCGGCTTCTCCCTGTTGCTGACCTTGTTGCTGGCTATACCGATTGGTCTCTGGGCGGGCTGCCATCCAGGCGGCTTTTTGGACCGGCTCATTAACTGGCTGGCAGCCATACTCAAATCGATTCCACATTTTGCGTTAGGCCTGCTGCTTGTCGTGTTGTTTGCGCTGCGCCTGGGCTGGCTGCCCAGTGCAGGGCAGGGGGAGTGGCGACATTTCATCCTGCCCTCAATGACCCTGGCGTTGTCACTGAGTGCCGTGGGCGCACGTGTGGTACGTGAGGCAACGCATCAGGCCATCACCGCAACCTGGTATCGCTGGGGAGCACAGAAGGGACTGTCTGGCTCGTGTCTGTTCTGGCGGCACGGTCTACGCAACCTCAGCGTGCCGGTCGTGACCTGGCTCGGCATGCAGTTTGTCTGGTTGGTGGAAGGTGTGGTGGTGGTCGAAACGCTGTTCGCCTGGCCGGGTATTGGCCATGCGCTGGTGCATGCGATTTTTGCCCGGGACGTGCCCGTAATTCAGGCCTGTGCGCTGGTACTGGGGCTGACGTTTGTCACTTTAAATATGCTTGTCGATGGCTTGTGTTACGTACTGGACCCAAGGGGGAAACGCGCATGACCTACCGTCAAAAAACGGGTCTGACTCTCCTCCTGTTGTTGCTCGCGTTCGCCTGGCTGGTGCCACTGTTGAGTTCCGGGGACCCCGTGAAACAGGACCTGCTGCAGATGTTACAGCTTCCCACTGGAGAGGCCTGGCTGGGCTATGACCACCTTGGCCGTTCAATGCTGGCCCGTTTAAGCGCAGCGCTTCGCCTGTCGCTGGGGCTGGCGGCGATGTGCGTCATTACGGCACTGACGATGGGCACGCTGGCGGGGATCATCAGTGCCTGGCACGGTGGCTGGGTTGACCGGATATGCAATGCGTTAGCGGATGTGTGCCTGGCGCTTCCCGGTCTGTTGCTGGTGTTGCTGTTAGCCGCTATCGCGCCAGACTCGCCAGGCATGTTGTGGCTCGGTATTTCACTGGTACTGTGGGTGGAGTTTTTCCGTGTGACGCGAGCCGCCTTGCGGCCCGTCGTTACGTCTCCGGCAGTCCAGTCCTCTTTACTGCTTGGTTTCTCGATGGTCTATCTGTTCCGCAGACACTTGTGGCCAGCAATGGCGCCTTTGCTGCTGACTTTAACGGTGTATGCGTTTAGCAATGCCATTATGGCGGTGTCCGCATTGGGATTCATCAGTGTGGGCGTACGACCGCCAACGCCAGAGTTGGGACTGATGATGACAGAACTCTTTCCCTATGCCTGGGAAGCCCCCTGGCTTTTACTGCAGCCTGTAATGGCGCTTTTTATCGTATTGATCGGCCTGAATTTATTGGTGAACAAGGAGCGTATATGACTGGCATGGTGATAAAACAGGTCGCCGTTTACGCCGAACACTGCATCGTCGAGCCTGTGAGCATGGTCATTCAACCAGGCAGGCCCATGACGCTGGTCGGTGAAACCGGATCGGGGAAAAGCTTATTCGCCCAGGCCATCATGGGCGCATTACCTCAGGGGCTGTACGCAAAAGGCACCGTTGAGATCGACGGGCAACACTATGATCTCCAAACCGATTTGCTTCATCTTCGGGCGCTGTGGGGACACCGCATTGCATCACTGCCGCAGGAACCCTGGCTCGCGCTCGATCCGACGATGCGCGTTAATGCTCAGGTTGAAGAAGGTTACCGTTACGTACGGGGTTTACCGCGCCATGACGCCCAGCAGTCCACTGCAGAAGCGCTCGATCATCTGGGGCTTACGCAGGCCTCAGCGCGTTTTCCCTGGCAGCTTTCAGGCGGAATGGCCCAGCGCGTTTGTTTTGCGGCGGCACGAGCTGGTGGGGCCACGATGTTGATTGCTGACGAACCCACTAAAGGGCTGGACGTCGCTCGACGGGATGAAATAGGTCGCCTGTTGAACACGGCGGTTGCCCGGGGCGAAACCTTATTGACGATCACGCACGACATTGCACTGGCCAGGCAGCTGGCTGGCGATGTCATGGTGATGCATAAAGGCCAGGTCATTGAGCAGGGCAGCGCCAGGCGGGTGCTGAGCAGGCCACAAGAGCCTTACACGCAACAGTTGCTGGCGGCTGAACCGCAGGCCTGGGCGGCAGGCTTGCGGGTGCCCTGTGATGAAACCATCGTGTTACAGTCAGAAGGCCTTTCGCTGAAACGTTCAGGAAAAAGGCTGTTTCACGATGCGGCTTTAACCTTTCGGGCCGGTGAAATCGTAGGGCTTTACGGCGAAAGCGGCTGTGGTAAAAGTAGCCTGGGAGATACGCTGTGTGGTCTGGTAAAACCGGATGCAGGCAGAGTCATACGGCCCGGCAATATCAGTAAGTTACGTTACCAAAAACTGTATCAGGATCCCTCAGCCATTTTTCCACCTGACGTGTCGATGGCACAGGTTATCGATGATGTGCTGCGTCTGCATCATGCCACGGTTCAGCGACGTGATGAACTGATGATGCAACTGGGATTAGCGCATGATTTGCTGAGCCGCCCGGCTTCTGGTTTGTCAGGTGGCGAGCTTCAGCGTTTTTCACTGCTGCGGGTCATGCTACTGGACCCTGTCTTTTTATTTGCCGATGAGCCGACGTCGCGTCTGGACCCGCTTGTTCAGCAGCAGACGCTGGCGCTACTTACCGGGCTGGCAACAAAGCAGCGTTGTGCCATTTTGCTGGTCAGCCATGACCTCGCCTTACTGGAGAAGAGCGCGCATCGAGTCATCTCACTGGCTTCCCTCAGACAGGGTTCCGCAGTCATGACAGCGCATGGGTAAACGAAGGCGGGGAAACCTGCCTTCACACGTGCTCCATGACCAACACAGCCAGCGTGTCGGGTTCAAGCGCGCGGAAAATATGCTCACTGTCGCCCGGATAACTGATGTAATCGCCTACCGCCAGTTCAACCGGTGAATTGACCGGACCCACCAGCGCACGCCCTTGGGTTAAAATTAAATGTTCAATGGTATTGGGCGAATGCGGCTGTGAGCAGCGTTCACTACCGGGCTGGATGTGCAACAAATAGATATCACGTCGAGCGCCCGGTGGGCAGGTTGCCAACAGCACCGCTTTATAGTCAGCCTGCTCGGCGGCCACCGCTGGACCCTCGCCGCGGCGAATAACCTGCAGGCGATTCGCTTCCGGCTCCATCAGGCGAGCAAAAGGAATATTCAACGCCACACACAGTGACCACAATGTTTCAATGCCGGGATTGCCATTACCGGCTTCAAGCTGAGACAGGGTCGATTTTGCAATACCTGCGCGACGGGCCACCTCAGCGAGCGTCAGGCCAGTACGCTGACGTTCTCTCACTAAGCTATTGGCAATGATGTTAATGGGCGTACTCATCATTCATCCTGTTCATTAAAACGAACGTATCGTTCATCTTGTAATACATGTTGGATGTTCATTATAATGGATAAAACGTTCGATATGGGATTTGATTTTGATGCCGGCAAAAAAAACGACGCTCGATAAGGGCGTGATTAAAGCGATTTTTCTGGTCTGTATCGCAGATGGGATTGTAGGCCTGTCTTATGGTTCTCTGGCTACTGCGGATGGCTTTCCGTTTTGGGTGCCACTGGCGTTATCGACTCTCGTACTGGCTGGTGCATCAGAATTCTTATTTATTGGCATCGTGGCAGGCGGTGGCAGCCCGTTGACTGCGGCGGCGGCGGGCCTGCTGGTTAACGCACGCCATCTCCCCTTCGGTATTGCTGTTAAAGATTTGGTGGGTCAGGGCTGGCGAGGCCTGCTCGGCTGTCACATCATGAACGATGAAAGTGTGGTATTTGGCATCTCTCAGCCAACACTGGCCCAGCGCCGCAGTGCCTTTTGGCTGTGTGGCATCGGTATTGGATTGATCTGGCCATTTAGCGTGATGCTTGGGGCCGCGATTGGTCAGTTTATCCCGAGTATCTCCGCTATCGGTCTGGATGCCGTTTTCCCCGCCATTCTTATCGCCCTGATTTTCCCGGCGCTACGTAAACCCCGCACCTGTATCCCTGCGACGACAGGTGCGCTGGTGTCGCTGGTGGTCATGCCATTTGTTCCCGCAGGTATGCCGGTTCTGTTTTCCCTGTTAGGGCTGCTGACGTGGAGATCGCGTAAATGAATCACCCGATAATTATTGCAGGAATTGCACTGCTGGCCGCCGGGACCTATGCCATTCGCTATGCTGGCGTCAAACTGGGTAACAGGTTGCCTGTCAGTGAACGGACGCAGCATATGCTATCTGATGCGGCAACCGTGCTGTTACTGGCCGTAGCGGCTACCACAACCCTGTTTGAAGGCCAGCATTTTGCCGGGATGGCAAGGTTGTTGGGTGTGTCGTTTGCCCTTTTTCTTGCCTGGCGTAAAGCCCCGCTGATCGTGATCATTTTAGGCGCGGCCTGTATGACCGCCTTGCTGCGTTATCTGAATGTGCCTTAGACGCTGATGACAAATTGTTGCGTCAGCCTTGACGTAAGACGCAGCTTAAAATACAACTAGAACCCGTCAGGGGAGTCTCGCCAGAGAGACTGAGAGGCTAATAGCGCAATGCGCGGCTTAGCGACCCTTAGAACCTGACCCAGTTGATACTGGCGTAGGAAGACGGGTATCTTCGCCCAGTGCAGATACTTGCCGCAGAGCCTGCTTTTACTGTGCTCATGCTTTTTCCCTTCTCGTATCACGGGTCTCTGATTTAAAAGAGAGGCCAATGTGAAAATCCTGTTTCTGATTTTACGCTGTCAGGTTGGCTGGCAATGAGCCGCTGGTCGGTGCTGGGCAGTGGTGTGTCCGGGCTGTGCATTGCTACGTTACTGGCGGAGCGCGGCGAAAATGTCGAAATCATCACGTTACCCGATTGCCGGGCGGCTTCCCACTGGGCTGGCGGTATGCTGGCCCCCTGGTGCGAAGCGGAAAGTGCGCCGCAGCAGGTGGTGGACTGGGGCCAGCATGCCGCCGCATGGTGGTCGGCCCGCGTCAGCGGCGTTGAACAGAAGGGCACGCTGGTGATTGCGCCGCCGCGCGACCGTGCTGAATTAACCCGTTTTGCGAACATAACGTCTGAACATCAGTGGGTGGTGCCTGCAGAGATCGAACCCGCGCTGGAAAACCGTTTTGCGCGTGGACTATTTTTCGCTGCAGAAGCCCATCTTGATCCCCGTCTGGCAATGCAACAGTTACAAACGCGCTTAATCAATGCTGGCGTGAATTTTCACAGCGGTAAACCCAGTGGGAACGTTATTGATTGCCGTGGTATCCATGCCCAGGAATCCCTGCCGGCACTCCGCGCCGTACGCGGTGAAATGGTCATCCTGCAGACGAATGAGATAACGTTCTCCCGGCCGGTTCGCCTTCTGCACCCGCGTTTTCCCTGTTATCTGGTACCTCGAGCGCAAGGGCATTTTATGCTCGGCGCGACCATGGTCGAAAGCCAGGATGACAGCCCGATCAGCGCGCGCGCAATGATGGAACTGTTGAGCGCTGCTTACAGCATCCATCCTGCCCTTGCCGAAGCACGCATCATTGAAAGCGGTACGGGTTTGCGTCCGGCTTACTCTCATAATCTGCCCGATGTTCGTTATGAAAACGGCATTTTTTCCATCAACGGTATGTATCGTCACGGCTTCTTATTGGCCCCGATGATGGCCGAGAAGCTTATGCAACAACTTACGTCAGAGGGAATGCGATGAAAATAGAACTGAACGGCCTTGCTATTGAGACTCAGGCCCGGACGCTGGCTGAATTGTTGGCGGAACAGGATATCGATGCGGGCTGTGTCGCCAGCGCGCTTAACGGCACCTTTATTCCCCGGGAACGCTATTCCTCCCAACCGCTTGAGGCCGGTTGTCGTCTGGAAGTGTTATCACCGATGCAGGGAGGTTAACGATGTTTTACGACTATAGCGGGCAGTCACGTTTTTTACTGGGCACGGCGGGTTATCCCTCGCCAGATATTTTGCAACAGGCCGTCAGCGCATCGGGCGCAGACATTATTACAGTCAGTTTACGTCGTGAAGGAAGCCAGGGCGGCGCATTTCGCGACCTTCTGAAAACGCTGAATAAACGCGTATTACCGAACACGGCAGGCTGTCATACGGTTAAAGAAGCCGTTACCACTGCACATATGGCGCGGGAGTTGTTCGCCACGTCGTGGATCAAACTTGAAGTAATTGGTCATGCCGACACCTTGCAGCCCGATCCTTTTGCCCTGGTTGAAGCGGCGCGTATTTTGTGTGCCGAGGGTTTTCATGTCTTTCCCTACACCACAGAAGACCTGATTGTTGGCGAGAAACTGCTGGATGCTGGCTGCGAAGTGCTGATGCCATGGGGCGCGCCCATCGGTTCCGGGCAGGGATTACGCAATATTGAGGGCTTACGCACGATGCGTGCCTGGTTTAAAGACGTTCCGCTGATTATTGATGCCGGGATCGGTGCGCCGAGTCAGGCGGCCCAGGCGATGGAATTAGGTTTCGACGCTGTGTTACTGAATACCGCCGTCGCGAAATCCAGCGATCCGGTGCGCATGGCTGGTGCCTTTGCTGGCGCCATTGACGCGGGACATCAGGCACGTCAGGCAGGGATGATGGAACGCCGCGACATGGCGGCGGCGTCCACGCCCATCTTCGGGCTGGCCCAGTTCAGCTAAGGAGCGGTGATGTCGCGTTATCAACGACAGACAATGCTGCCAGACGTCGGGGAGCAAGGGCAGCAGGCCCTGTCAGCTGCGCGTGTCTTAGTGGTCGGTGCAGGTGGGCTGGCTTCCACGCTGCTGCCACTGCTGGCTGGCGCTGGCATCGGTTATATCCGGCTTTATGACGATGATGTTGTGGCGCTGCATAATCTGCATCGTCAGACGCTGTTTACCACGGCCGACATTGGCGAGCCGAAGGTTTTTTGCGCGCAACGCGCGCTGGCACAGCGTAACCCGGATACGGTTGTTGAAGTATATCCTGTGGCGTTGCGCGCCAGTATTGTTGAGGCGGCAATGACGGATATCGATCTGGTGGTCGATGCAGCGGATAACTTCGCGGTGACTTACCTGCTTTCCGATATTTGCTATGCCCGAGGTGTTCCGCTGGTTTGCGCCTCGGTGCTGGGGCGACAGGGCTATGCTGGCGGATTTTGCGGCGGTGCGCCAAGCTATCGCGCACTGTTTCCACACTTACCCAAAGCCTCAGGCAACTGCAACACTGCAGGCGTTTTGGGTCCGGCAGTCGCCACCTTAGGTGCTTTACAGGCGCAGATGGCACTCAGTATCCTGTTGAATTTGTCGCCTTCACCATTGGGTTGCATGATTAATTGTGATTTTGTGTCCTGGCAACTGCGTCAGTTCCGATTCGACAATGCGCCCGAACCTGAAAAAGCCGGAATTCCGTTTATCGATTCGGCCCTGTTGACCCCAAACGACTGTGTGGTCGATTTGCGCGGGACCGACGAAGCGCCTGTTAGCGTCATCCCCGATGTGACGCGGATATTGCCCCAGCATATCGCCCGCTGGCAGCCGCCCGCGGACAAACGCATTGTTCTGGTCTGTGCCAGTGGCATTCGTGCCGCCCAGGCTGCTCTGGCTCTGGAAGCGCGGGGCTGTCAGCGGCTGGCAATCATTGCAGACCGATAACACAGACGAAAAAGCGGGATGATTAATTCTGGTCTTTGCGGTTAGTTTGATAAATGTCGGGTCGGGTTATTGTCCAGGCATAATCGGGTCTGTTCACTGGCTGATAACCGAATTTCTGGTACAACCAGGGGGCGGTTGAAGTAAACAGCAAGAGTCGGCGCAATGTGTTAATGACAGGATGGGACTGACAGCATTCAATCAGCCATCCGCCGAGCCCGCTACCCTGGTATTCTTCAAGGACATAGACATCACACAGGTACGCAAAGGTCGCGGAGTCGGTGATAAACCGCGCAAAACCAATCTGCTGGTGGTGATGAAACAGCCCAAAATTTAAACTGTTTTCTACCGACAGTGCCACGGTGGCGTAATCGATACCGGCTGCCCAACTTGAGCGGGTGAGGTAACGGTGAATGGCCTCAATATCCATCTGCGATTTATCCGTCGTAATGCGATAATCGTCTTTGTGCCAGTGCTGAACAGGTGCCATCAGTTTTCCCCCCTGTCTTCCCGATCTGAGTGAAATTGTCGATAACCGTTTCGCTAAAACATCAGCCTGTAAGACTGCGCACTGCAATAACCATAAGCAGTAATCCGCCCCCCATATTCACGTAGCGTTTCAGCGATACCGGGTTCAGTTTTTGCGCCGAGAACACCAGCGCCTGACTAAAGAGGGCCAGCCAGATAACCATGACCGCAATGTGCACTGTGGCCAGCGTCAGAAAGGCATCAATACCCGCTCTGTTACCAACGAACTGTGAAACCACCGTCAGGTAAAACAGGATAGCTTTGGGATTGGCGACATTGGCCAGCCATGCACCTTTGATCGTAACCGCGCTTTCTGTCGCGTTCAGCGCAAAGGTCTTCGTCCTGACGCCAGTGATAAATAAAAGCCCGCCCAGCCACAGTAAATAGAGTACGCCAGCCATTTTTAACAGGCCAAACAGCGCGGGTGAAGCAACCAGTGCCGTCGACAGGCCGAGACCGATCAGTAAAGCATGGGTATAAATCCCCAGTGCGGTGCCGAGCAGGGTTTTAAACAGCCCTTTGCGACCAGCCGTAAGTGCACTGTTCATTGCCAGCGTGAAACTTGCGCCGGGTGAAAGCGCAATGGGGAGCAGCGCGGGCAGAAACCCCGCCAGATTAATGTCCATCTTTCACCCGCACACAACGTCTTTTCACAGCGTGGACGAAATGCGTTAACAAAAATTATGTCGGATTATAAAACGCACACAGCTTATTGCCGGTTGGGTCCCTGAGATAGGCGATGCATTTTCCATCTGTTTCTCTGACCTGCGGCGGTGTTTCTGCCGATGTGCCACCGTTTTCAATCCCTTGTTGATGCCAGCGAAACACCTCCTCGGATGAGGGCATGGTGAAGCCGATGGTTCCGCCGTTGGCAAAGGTGGCGGGCTGACCATTGATGGGTTTGGTGATGATAAAACGCTGATTATTTTTAATGTAATAAGGGCGACCTATGGCATCAATGCCCTGATCGTCACAACGGATAACCGCGAAAATAGCATCGTAGAACGTTTTAGCTTGCGCAATATCATCGGTCCCAACAACCATATGGCTAAACATACTTAACTCCTTTTTAACATCGGTAGGGATATACTTATCACATCCGGTTTATTACTGACCAGCTATGCGTAAAGAGGTTCCGATGAATGACCATCCCGTTTTACAGGTTGTCAGGTTATGCGACAGGGCGATATCAGCCGGTGATTATGATGCCTTGATGAAACACTATGCAGACGATGCCAGCCTGGTCATTAAGCCGGGAATGACCGTGACGGGCAGCGTAGCTATTCGCCGTGCCTTTGAGGCGATTGCCAACTATTTTCAGCATCAGCTGGTGGTGGAGCAGGGCAGGATGGAGGTCATTGAAGGGGCGGGAACCGCGCTGGTTATCATGGAAACGGTGCTCCGCTATCCCGATGGGCAGGGACAGCCGATAGAAAGCACCCGGCGTGCCACTTATGTGTTTCGGCTGGAAAGTGATAATCAATGGCGCTGTACCGTAGATAATTCCTATGGCACCACGCTACTTGATCACGTGCTTTAGCATTGCTGCTTTTGGGCGCGCCATCTGAACGGCCTGAGCCGTTAATCCGCGCTGGATGCTGGCGCGAATTAACGGCTTTTTTAAATCACTTCTGCCAGTTGGAAGGTTTCGAATATCAGTTCCATTTCGGTGCTGAACCCGCCGTTACGCTGAAAATAGCGTTGATGTTCGCGCTGCCAGTACTCAAGGCTCAGGTCACCTTCGCCTTCCATCATCGCCATTTCTGGCGTTACGCGGTCAAAGCGCGTCACAAACAACCCTGTTGTTCTGATGACGCAAACTGGTTTATCCGCGCCGTTTAAAATGATGCTGTAGCTGCCGGGTTGGGGCTTCACATCATCTTCATACCAGCCTTGCAGAGAGCTGCAGGTGGCGATTTTTTTGCCGGTCAGCACCAGCGTCGCCAGCGCATTGGCCATTTCGGGAGAATCGCCAAATGACCAGCAAAGTGCCTCAGGATATTTGGCTTTAATCTGTTCAAGCGTCATCGTCATACTCAGTCCTTTTACCGCGGGGCCAGAATGGCTGGAGCATTACGTCAGGCCAGAATACGTTGTGCCCACTCTTCAACCGAATCGCCACTGCTTATATCCGATTGTACCAGGCCATTAATCATAAAGGTCGGTGAAACATGGATACTGTTTTGACGGGCATATTTACAGTGCCATTTCACCAGGTCTTGCAAATCATGACGATCAAAGGCGGCGTAAGCATCAATGCCGCTGTATTCTTTTAGCCTGGCAAGAAGCTGGTGGGGCGTGACGTCCATATTTGGACCCCGGCAATGGTCTGTAAACTCAAACGCTTCCCGATGGTCGGCAACGGCCTGAAGTACCGCTTTAGCCGCCGCTTTGCTTTCCACCGAGGCCGCCAGGATATAGCGAACGATCACGCCCGAATACATGTGCCAGGGCTGAGACTGAAGATGAATTTTAAGCGTCATTTTATCTTCACCGACCTGCTCTAAAAGCGCATCCAGTTTATTGAACGCGCGTACGGAGAAGGGGCAGGTGGGCTCAATAAAAATTTCGAACAGGTGAGGTCCCTGTCCCCAGGTGAGAGGTTCTGCTCTTAGCTTTTCGTTGTTCATCCCAACTCCCATTAGCTAGTTAAGTTCCGGGTTCACTGACTGTGGCAACTTTACGCGTTTTCTGCCGGGTATTCACCTCAGGAGCCGTTTATCCACCCTGATAAGGATTAGTCTCATTTCTCTTACGTTACGGCAAATCAGACTAAAATTATTCCTTCAACGGTTTCGCTTTATGTGCACAACGTTTAAGGTTTCAGGATTGTTAAATCATGATCTTACACACTATTTTGCAACGCGAAGGCACAAAGCGGCAAACTGATTCGAGATGAAAACCGCTAGAGTAACCCGTTTATCAACCCGGAACCGGGCGTCGCGTTTTCCTGGCCCGGGACGTAAGGATTATTGAATGTCGCATTTTCGTCCAGTCGCGCTCGAACATGCAAGCCGCCTGCTGAATCATGGGCCGACGATATTAATTACCAGTCGGGACAGTCAGTCTGAGCGTCGCAACATCATGGCTGCGGCCTGGTCAGTGCCGGTAGAGTTTTCGCCGCCGCGGGTGGCCATCATTGTGGATAAATCGACCTGGTCACGTGAGCTGATTGAAGCCAGCGGCGCATTTGGTATTTGTGTGCCCGCCGCAAGTTTTGTCGACCTCACGTATGCCGTCGGCAGCACGACAGGACGCGACCAGGATAAATTTGCGGCGTTCTCCATTCAGGCCAGTGAGAGTCAGCACTTCGGTGTGCCTCTGTTGGAAGAGAGCTGTGTAGCCTGGATGGAATGCCGTTTACTGCCGGAAACAGAAGCACAGCAGGCATATGACACCCTGTTTGGCGAAGTGGTCACTGCTGCTGCTGACAGTCGGGTCTTTTACGATGGGCGCTGGCATTTTGATGACAGTAACTCAGCCCTACATACTTTACATCACCTTGGCGGTGGCCAGTTCGTGACGGTGGCGAACACGCTGACTGCCAAATCAACGCGTTAAATGAGGTACAGAATGACAATTAAGAGTTACGCAGCCATGCAGGCGGGACAAGCACTGGAGCGTTACGACTATGATCCAGGCCCGTTAGACGCAGAAGATGTCGAAGTCGAAGTTGAATATTGCGGTGTATGCCATTCAGATCTGTCGATGATCGACAATGAATGGGGGATTTCAGCCTATCCCGTGGTTGCCGGTCACGAAGTGATTGGGCGCGTGGCTGCGCTTGGCGACAGTGCCAAAAGTAAAGGCCTGAAGCTGGGACAGCGCGTGGGCATCGGCTGGACAGCGAAAAGCTGTCAGCATTGCGATCCGTGCATCAGCGGCGATCATGTTAACTGTGCCAATGGCACCACAACGACCATCGGTAACAACGGCGGTTTCGCTGATAAGCTGCGCGCTAACTGGCAGTGGGTCATTCCACTACCTGAAAAGCTGGATGCGGCAACAGCCGGTCCGCTGCTGTGCGGTGGGATCACCGTATTTAAACCTTTACTGATGCATAACATCACCGCGATGAGCCGCGTAGGCGTGATCGGTATTGGTGGTCTGGGTCATATCGCCATCAAAATTCTGCATGCGATGGGCGCAGAAGTCACCGCGTTCAGCTCTTCGGCCAATAAAAAGCAAGCCATTCTGGATATGGGCGCCGACCATGTGGTGAACAGCCGTGACCCAGAAGCGTTAAAAGGGCTGGCGGGACAGTTTGACCTGATTATCAGCACTGTTGCGGTTGACCTCGACTGGCAACCCTACTTTGCGGCGCTGGCACCACGCGGCAAGTTCCATACCGTTGGTGCAGTATTGAAGCCGTTTGATGTGCCTGCCTTTAGCCTGATTTTAGGCGACCGTGCCGTTACCGGTTCTTCAACCGGTTCACCTGCTCAGTTGCGTTCTCTGTTGAAACTGGCTGGCCGCGCGGATATCGCGCCGACGGTGGAATATTTCCCCATGTCCAAAATCAACGAGGCACTGGAACACGTTCGCGCAGGTAAAGCCAACTACCGTGTGGTTCTGAAAGCCGATTTCTAATCTCCGGCGCGCCTTTCTGGCGCGCCTTTTTTCTTTCCCACCAATAGCGCGGCTAATCTCTGTTAAAATTAAATCCTCACGCCTGATGCCGGACGTCTCTACTGGAGAAATTATGTTGTGGATTTGGAATGCCCTGATCGTGTTGATTACTGTGATTGGCATGGAAGTGGTTGCTGCACTGGCACATAAATACATCATGCATGGCTGGGGTTGGGGATGGCATCTTTCCCATCATGAACCACGCAAAGGCGCGTTTGAAGTTAACGATCTTTATGCCGTTGTGTTTGCTGGATTATCGATCCTGCTTATTTATCTGGGCAGTACGGGAATGTGGCCGCTTCAGTGGATTGGTGCGGGCATGACGGCCTATGGATTGCTCTATTTCATGGTTCACGACGGGCTGGTGCATCAGCGTTGGCCGTTCCGGTATATTCCGCGCAAAGGCTACCTGAAGCGGTTGTATATGGCCCACCGTATGCATCATGCCGTAAGAGGCAAAGAAGGCTGTGTTTCTTTTGGTTTTCTCTATGCGCCGCCGCTATCAAAACTTCAGGCGACGCTAAGAGAACGACATTCGGCTAAATCGGGCGCTGCCAGAGATGGGCAGGGCGAGGCGGATGAGGCCGCATCCGGGAAGTAATGGCCTGACCGGATGCCATCAACAGAAGCGATAATTTTTCGGGTGTCGTGGTTGACTGCCGATGGTCCCAGGCTTCTGTTCCTGCCTGTTCAACCTTCACCCCAATTTTACGATAAACCTGCTTCGCTGTGGCGATGGCCCAGGCTGAGCGCAAGGGCAGCCCGGCCAGTCCCGCCGTAGCGGACAAATAGTAAGGTTCGGCTTCCTGCACCAGACGTCGGGCGATGCGGCTCAGCGCCTGGCGGTTTTCCGGTGCCGCATAATTTTCTTTATTCAGTCCTTCATTTTCCAGCCAACTCGCCGGCAGATAACAACGACCCACATGCGCATCTTCCACAATATCGCGGGCGATGTTGGTCAACTGAAATGCCAGCCCAAGATCGCAGGCGCGATCCAGTGTGGCGTTATCGCGTACGCCCATAATTTGCGCCATCATCAAGCCGACCACGCCTGCAACGTGATAGCAATACCGTAATGTATCGTCCAACTGAATGTACTCCGCCTCACGCACATCCATGGCAAAGCCTTCCAGATGATCAAACGCGTAAGCGGGCGCAATATCGTGGGCCATCGCCACTTCCTGAAACGCAGCAAATGCCGGTTCGTGCATCTGCGATCCGGCATAGGCCTGGCGCGTTTTCATCTCCAACTGCATCAGGCGTTGCTCAGGCGTTTGCAATGACGGCTGATCGGTTTGAAAACCCAGGGTTTGATCGTCAATCACGTCGTCACAATGGCGGCACCAGGAGTAGAGCATAAGTACGCTGCGCCGGGTTTTTGCGTCAAATAACTTTGAGGCAGTCGCAAAACTTTTCGAGCCAACAGCCATCGTTTCGACCGCATGATTGAGTAACGACGGATTATTCAAATCAGGTCCTCCAGCATTAAACCTGCAGTTGCCTTAGCCGAGCCGATCACGCCGGGAATGCCCGCGCCGGGATGGGTGCCTGCACCTACCAGGTAAAGATTATTAATGGTTTTATCGCGGTTGTGCGGTCGAAACCAGGCGCTCTGTGTGAGAACGGGCTCAACAGAAAAGGCTGAGCCTTGATAGGCATTGAGCTGGTCGCGAAAATCGAACGGCGTAAACATTCGCTGCGTAACCAACTGGCTACGCAAGCCAGGCATGTAATGTTGCTCAAGGTACTCAAAAATACGATCGCGCAGTCGCGGCCCTTCAACCGTCCAGTCGAGGTTCGCTGTGCCTAAATGTGGCACGGGAGCTAACACATAGTAACTGCCGCAACCTTCCGGTGCCAGTGACGAATCCGTGACACAAGGTGCGTGCAGGTAAAGTGAGAAATCGTCTGCGAGTCCGTCATGATTGAAAATTTCATGAATCAGCTCACGGTAGCGAGGGCCGAAACAAACCGTATGGTGGGCAAGCTGATCGTGATGGTGATTCAGACCAAAATAGAGGACAAACAATGAGTTGCTCATGCGCTTAGTTTGCAGTTTTTTCGACTGCTTCACGGCGGCAGGATGCTGACTTAACAGGTCACGATAGGTGTGAACCACATCCGCATTGGAAGCGACAGCCCGGGTCGGGAATCTGCGTCCGTCCTCTAAATGCACGGCTTCAATGGTATCCCCCGTGGTTTCCATGTGGCTGACCTTCGCATTCAGTACCACTTCGCCACCCAGATCCTGAAACAGCTTAATCATCCCTTTCACTAATGCCCCGGTACCACCGCGTGGAAACCAGACGCCCCATTCGCGTTCGAGTGCATGTATTAGCGTATAAATGGAGGAGGTGGCGAAGGGATTGCCGCCCACTAAAAGCGAGTGAAAAGAAAACGCCTGACGAAGATGTTCATCCTCGATGTAGCTGGCAACTTTACTGTAAACGCTTCGCCATGCCTGCAGTTTCGCCAGTTGGGGCGCGGCGCGAAGCATATCCCTGAACGACAAGAAAGGCACGGTGCCAAGCTTCAGATAGCCTTCTTTAAACACCGCACGTGAATAGTCCAGAAACTGACGATAGCCTTCAACATCGCGTGGATTAAACTGCTGAATCTGCGCCTCAAGCTGTGCCTGATCGTTATCGTAATTGAAAACCTTTCCTGACTCCCAACACAGGCGATAAAACGGCGCAACCGGCAGCAGTTCAACGTAATCTTTTAACTGTTTTCCCGCCAGGGTAAAGAGTTCTTCAATGGCGCTGGGATCGGTAATAACGGTAGGCCCTGCATCAAAAGTGAATCCCTGATCTTCATAGACATAAGCCCGGCCACCGGGTTTGTCGCGTTGCTCAAGCAGTAATACAGGGATCCCCGCCGCCTGCAGACGAATTGCTAATGCCAGGCCACCAAAGCCTGCACCAATTACCGTAGTTGGTTTCATGTTGTCGCTCTTTAACGATGAGTCGTCATAATTGCCTGCAATGCCGCTAATACCGGAACAGGCGGCTTGCCGCTCAGAATACGTAGCCGATCGGTCAGCGTGAGTTTGCCCGCATAAAAACGGGAGATTAAATCTTCAGGTAAACCATAGAAGCGCTGCATAACACGCCAGCGTGAATCGGCGGGCCCGGCTAAAAACAGCATGCGATTCAACATGCGGAAAAAGCGTTGCTGCTGCCAGCGCTCGTGGGCAAAGTGGGTAATCGCCTGATGAATTGAGGACGATGTAAAGACATCAAGCGCACTCAGCCGATCGGCCAGCGTAACCGCAAGGGGGAGTGAATAACCGGTTGTGGGGTGAAACAGTCCGGCACGCAGTCCACTGCAGGCTAAAGGCTGTTGCTGCCAAAACGCGGTGCTATCGCCCGTTAAGGTTATTGGCAATGCGCCCTGTTCCTCACGAAGCAGAGTCTGAAGCTGCCAATTCTGCTGGGCAGCATAATCGCGAATATTTTGTCGTGCGCGTTCAGGTTCCAGTGTCGCGTTATCAATATAGTGGGTATCTTCGATTAACAGTTCTGTCGCAGATAGCGGCAGGCTGTAAACAAAGCGATAACCATTTTGCTGATCGACCGTGGCATCCATAATAATGGGTGAAGATAAACCGTGCGGTTTACTGAGTCGCCATTCCTGTCCGATAAACGCCTGGAATCCCACGTTCAGCGCTGAATTGGGCGTATAACCTCGCCCATCAATCACCGCGCTGGCGCTGATGACCTGACCATTATTCAGTCGAACAGCGTCGGCGTGAACCTCTGCCACCGCGCGGCTAATCCATAAGTGCTGACCAAACTTCTGTTGTAAAACCTCGGCAAAACGCTGCGAAGTCACAGAAAAATAGCCGCTGTTCAGCTTACGACGCCGCGTGGGAAAGCGGACCTGATAGTCGGGCCAGTGATATACCACCAGCGGTGCTACCCAGCGATGTTGGCTCTCGGTTAAATCAGCGTCGTGAAAGGACCAGGTATGATTACCGCCCGCCTGGGGAGCCGCTTCGATAAGCAGAATACGCATGTCAGGTTGCTGCTGCTGAAGGCGCAGGGCAATAAGGCCATTAGCCAGCCCGGCGCCCACTAAAATCAGATCATAATGCGGTCGCATAGCCGCTCCCCTTCAGGACGGGGTGGCCGGTGCGCATGGCCTGCTCAACGATATCTGCAGCGGCCATTGTGCCGCCGGCTAAACGAAGGGCGGTCTGGATTTTCGTCATGCGTTGCGGGTAGTCGACGTTGGTCAGCAATGCACGCATCTGACGCGCCAGCGCATGGCTGGTGGTAAAACGGGACGCACGTTTTCCTATCCCATGATAAACAATGCGTGAGGCCACGCCGGGCTGATCAAATGCCAACGGAAGGGCTAAAAGGGGCGTACGATAATTAATGGCATCCAGCACCGTATTCATCCCGCCATGGGTAATGGCAAGCTGCGCCTGCGAGAGCGCGGCCGACTGATCGGCAAAATCCACAACCTGCGTGTGACGGCTTCGCGCCAGCTCTTCGGCCTGAAAGGCAGTCAGGCGGCCACAGTGCGCCAACAGAAGCTGACCATCAATCTCTTCACAGGCTTTCACAATGGTTTTAAACAGACCGTAGCGATGACCCTGCAACGTGCCCAGCGAGGCGAAAATTCGGGGCTTTTCAGACGGCGAAAAATAAAGCGGCGAAGAGGTTGATGTCGTCTGCGTTTCTCGCAGGGGGCCAACAGCATGAAAACAAGCCGGTAGCGCTTTACGGGGAAAATCCAGTTCTGGAATAAGCTGACTGATTTGTGCCAATGGCGAAAAACACTGATGGAGTTTATCCCGGGGTGCTAAGCCCATCCTGTGACTGTGATGGGCAATGACGCGGTCATGCCGACGCATCAGCCAGTCATAAATTTTTTCGCTGGCTGCATAGCGCTCACGTGCGGCATCGCTGGTGCCATAGTCAAAAGGCATCACCGCCAGGGGCAAATCCGGTTCGCGATTAAGCGGGAGTGCACAGGCAACCGAGACAAACGGCAGCCCCAGCGCTTCAGCGACCAGAGCGCCTGCCGGCTCCATCTGATCAACGATGACGCCATCTATCGCCAAATCGTTAAAGGCTCTGGGGAGCGCCTGGCACAGCATATCGCTGGTGCGCGCCATTTCATTGATGAGCCGAAGCATTGACGGCCCCAGAGGATGGGCCGCTAAGTGCAGCAGGCGCGATAATGAGCCAGACGGATGGCTTTCTTCTCCTACAGCATGAAATCCGATGTGGGGATGCTGAATGAGTGGTTTAGTGTCCTGTTGCTGAATAAAGGTCACCCGATGACCGCGAGCCACTAACTCCTGAGCGAGGTTTTCCAGTGCACGGACATGGCTGTAAAAAGGCGGAGCGATCGCCGCGAAGTGGCTCATGCAGCATCCTTAACTGACGGCAGCGAGTTTTTTGTCAAACCAGGCCTGGATAAATTGTTGAGTAGAATGACCGTTTTGACACGCGGCTGAGAGGTGCTCACTGGCGAGATGCAGATGTTGCCGCAGACGCTCTTCAACTGCTCTGGAGCCTAATAAATTGACCAGGGTCGATTTGCCTTCATCCTGATTGATGTCCTTACCCGTGTCAGCCATGCCATCCGTTAAGTCGTCCAGCAGCTGAAACGCCTGACCGAGATCAAGCGAAAAACGGTGTAGGTAATCGCGTGCTTCGCTGGAGGCATTCGCCACAATTGAGGCCATCTGCATAGACGCGCAAAACAGGGTGCTGGTTTTAAAGTGGTTCGTCATCAAAATGGCTTCAGCGCTGCGCGGCTTATCGCCTTCTGACAGATCCTTAAACTGACCCTGTACCAGACCTTGCATACCAATGGCGTTTGATAATTCTGACACTGCGCGGTTTTTTGCCAGCGGCGTCAGGCCATCTGCATCGGCAATGACCCCAAAGGCTTTGCTCAGTAAGGCGACCGCCGCCAGTATTGCCACATGCTCGCCGTACTGACAGTGAACGGTAGGGCGGCCCCGACGCATCTGCGCATCATCCATACAGGGCATATCATCAAGAATCAACGATGCCGCGTGCACCATTTCCACGGCGCAGGCGATATCCAGCAATCCCTCGTGGCTGACAGCGCAGCCCAGATCGCGTGCTGTGAGCAACAACAGCATCGGGCGAATACGTTTACCCGGTGCCAGCGCGCCCTCACGCATCGCGGCACCTACAAAATCCCGTTCTCCCTCGACAGGCAATAACTGCTCAAGCCGCCGATCAATATCAGCCAGTAATTGCTCAGCAGCACTGCGAGTGGGATGAACGTGTTTTTTTGCGCAGACCGTCATTCGGGCTGTCCTTATCAACGGATACATTTATGACAACGCTAAAAGTGCGATGCCCTTTAAAGAAACGCTTAATCTGCCATAACATGGCTGGCAGGCTTACCCGTTATTTTTACATTTAGGGTTTCAGGTTTTTTCTCGCTAAATCCACATAATTAATACTAGTTGAGCCTGTGGAAAAGGTGGAGAATTCATAAACCTCCGTCGTATTTGCCTGTGGCGTGACAGGTTTTCCTCAGCGCCCGGGGTTCAGCCTGCCAGTGCACGTAATGTCGCAATTACCTGAGAAACGTCATTAGCACTGAGCGCCGTGTCTTTAGCAAATTTCACCTGTCCCTTCTGGTCCAGCACAATGACTGCCGCACCTTCGGGCTTAAGCTGCCAGCGGTGCTGTGCCACACCGCTACTGTCGATAATAAACTGTTCCCATGGCGATGCTTTTTTACTGGCGCGGATACTATTGACCACAAACAGACTGCTGCCAGGTAAAGCATCATCAGTATTGACGATGGTCGTGGTCTGGAATTGTTTTTTAGGCAGGTTGGCGTGCTGAAGAGCGTCAATGAGAGCTGCCGACTGTTCTTTTGCCGATAATCGACCCGCAACGTGAATAATTAAACGTGTTTTCCCCGTCAGAGTCAGACTGTTCCATTTTTGATAGTCAATCTTTCCGCTATCGAGCCGCATCTCACCTTTATCCGCAATAAAAACAGACGGTAGAGGCTGCCCGACAACGATGTTATGGGCGTTTGCCCAACAGGAAACGAGCAAAAGCGCCATCAATCCATAATGTTGCACTGTGTTATCTCTGGTTATTGGGAGCCATCTTACCAGCTTAGCAATTTTATCAACCCTTTGACTGTTTTATGCCCATTCCTGTTTTAGATCAATAACGGCGGGATGGGATTGAACAAAAATGCATCAACAATCCAGGGTCAGGAGGTAAGCATGCACTCAGATCTTATGACATTATCTGAAATGGCGGTCTACCTGGGCATTTCTCAGGCAAGCCTGGTCAGGGCGCTTTGCAATCAAGGCGAATTAAATGGTGTGCCTCTTCCCGAGGCGCTGGAGCACCTGCCTCTGACGCAACGCCATTGGTTGAGAGAGGATGTCAGTCAGTTTAAACATGCGCTGCAACGTGCCCATGTTGTCCACCATGATTAAATACGTGGACTGAAATTACCCGGTATATCGTTATGATCAATAAAACGCCCGCACCAGGCGGGCGTCGTATTTATTTGCCCTGCTCGTCGCTTTCACCCAGGAAGAAATACCAGAGTGGAATAGACATCAAGCCGGTGAATACCGTGGTATAAAGCAAAATCATCATGGCCTGAGTGATATACATCATTAGCGTCCAGTCGCTGAAAGGGATGTTGTATTGTTCAATGACGCCACTCACCATGGCTCGCGCCATGACCGTTCCCACTATTATCGCCAGAATGACGACACTGCGCAGAAAATAACGCATCTCTTTACGCTTAACGGCAAAACGGGATTGCACAATCGCCAGCGGGGACTGTTTGTCCAGCGGTGTGACAGTATCCTGACGTGTGGCGCGATGTGCTTTTCGCCAGCGCTGGATGTCGAGCAGGGCGAAGGCCAGTAAACTCAATCCCATCAGGGGCAAAGCATAACCTAATACCAGGGCAAGCATCAGGCTTGCGCCCTGAAGATAGCGCGGTAAAACCAGCCATGCCGACAGCAGGGTTTGCACGGGATTAACCTGCGGTAATGCCGGACGGCGAATCCACCACATGCGATAGCCCAGTACGATCATCGCACACAAGCCCGCGCCAAACAGCACCAGGATGAGTTGATTGGGCAGCCCAAACAGCACGCCCATGTGCGCATCCACGCCCCAGCGCGTCAGTTTTGCGACCAGAGGGAAATGGGCAAACTCTACGTGGTCGACAATGCTAAAGTTATCAGGATTAACAGAAACCGAATCGACATGGCTCGGCCAGCGGCGGTCAATCTCACTCACCGTCCATGCCTGACCTCCACTTTTCGGTTGACGTAATTCAATTTTTGCCGCCTCCAGGCCTGCGCTGCGTGCGGCGGCCTCAACCCTGTCCCAGTCAGCGTCGGGCTGATTAAGGATGGCGGGAGTGCGGGCCTGGTGATCTGACATGGCTGGCATAGCGCCGCTCATCGTCATACCGTCCATCGAGGCATGGTGGTCGGCGTGAGGATCGGCAGGCACCGCTGGCGCATCACCGTTTAACGCGGTTCTGACCTGAGGCGTCAACCAGCCAAAGTCGCTACGCATTTTATCGATATTATGGCCAGCCCATTGTGACCAGGTTAATCCCGTTACGGAGAAAAACACCAGACCCAGCGACAGCACTAAGCCAAGTGTGACGTGCCAGGAACGCGTTAAAGCAAAACCAGCACCTGTCTTTTTGACCTTACGACGGGGACGTGTGCCCAGCCACAATACGATGCCGCCCAATGCCGCTACCCATAACCAGGACGCCGCCAGCTCACTGTAATTACGGCCGATATCACCCAGCAGCAAACCGCGATGAACCTGATCGAGCCACATGCGCAGTGGCAACACGCCGCTGGTGCCGTAAACCGTCATATCGCCTTTCACACCAAGCGTATAAGGATCGATAAAAATCGAACGCGATTCTGAAGGGCCTAACTGCGGATCTGAGAATTGCACACGCGTTGTATCCTGTGCGCCAGGGGCAGGACGAACGGCATAGATCCGTAAATTACCCGCATAATGTCGTGCCGCATTAATTTGCGCAGAAAGGGGTTTGGCATGGCCCTGCGCGTCAGTGGTTAATGCGTCTTTATAAATAAAGTTCTCTAATTGCGGCGTTATGACATACAAGGTGCCGGTTAATGCGGCAATAAAAATAAATGGCGCAATAAACAGGCCAATATAAAAATGTAGACGACGAAGTACAGTCAGTACCGCCCCGCGAGGAGGTGGATTGTTTTCCCGTGAAAAGGTCATAGCTATTCCCTATTTTCAGAATACCGGGGTTTTCTTCCCGCACGCTGGCGTGAAAAAAAGATCACATAAAGGAGATAAACAATCGGGACAACGGGGGCGCGCGAGGCCGATAACTCCCCTTCAGGCGTGGCAACGCAAGGTGTAAAATGTGTTGCGGCGGAGGGGCGCGGCTGATAAGGCACATTAGCCAGATGAAGGGAATAAACACCCACAACATTAACGGGACATGCACCAACAGATCACAATAACCGCAGGCGACGCCATCATCCATCATCATGCTGTGATCGGCCATCGCCCTGTCGCTGTGATGATCCATCATCGGCATATCCGCACTCATGTCCGACATGACTATGGCATCATGGTGTTCAACAAGATTTTTAGATACCACCGGTGCAATAAACAACAGCAGTACGGCCAGTATCGCAATACAGGCGCTCAGGCGTTGTCGTTTATAGCGGGTGGATTTCATCATCAAAACGAGGACAGTTATTTACAATTTAAGGGCGGCAGTGTAACGCGGCGTAGATAAAAGGGTTAAAAAAAATGGCACTTAAGACAAAAAAAATAGCACCTTTTGAACACCTTCACCTTAATTAGCTTTGAGGTTAACTTTCTTGTTACTCATGTCGTACATTTAAATAACATTATTAATCTGTGTTGTTGTTATTTGAGAGGGACTTAATGAAAATTGTAACGCTGGATGGCGGCACGTTGCCCGTACCCCCACCGCAACCCACCTGGTGTAGTGACTGGCAATTTCGTCATGACACGGCAGAGGACGAGATTGTTATGGCGCTCAAGGGCGCGACCATTGCCATTACTAATAAGGTACCCTTGCGCGCAGCAACGCTGGCAGCGCTGCCTGAGCTACGCTACATCTGTGTGACGGCAACCGGCTATGACTGTATTGATATCGCGGCCTGCAAAGAACGCGGTATTGTGGCCAGCAACATTCCGGGCTATTCAACGCAAAGTGTTTCCGAGGGCGTGATCGCGTTCATTTTTGCCCTGCGACGCCAGATAGTGGAATACGCTAACAGCACGCGTCATTTATGGCCTGAATCCTCTCATTTTTGCCTGCACCAGACGCCGATACAAGATATCGCTGGCGCGACGTTGGGTATCGTGGGTAAGGGCGATATTGGTACCGCTGTAGGCAGGCTGGCACAGGCGCTGGGAATGCGAGTTGTTTATGCTGAACGCAAGGGCAGCAGCAAGGTACGCGACGGCTATGTAAGCTTTGACGAGATGCTGGCCTCCAGCGATATCATTTCATTGCACTGCCCTTTGAGTGAGCAAACCCGGCAACTGATCGATCGTGATACGCTGAGCAAAATGAAACCCCAGGCGCTACTGATCAATACTGCGCGAGGCGGTTTAATTCATGAAGCCCATCTGGCGGAGGCGCTACGGAATGGTACGCTTGCCGGTGCTGCACTGGATGTGCTCACCAGTGAACCGCCTGCAGCGGATCATCCCTTACTCCAGCCCGATATCCCGAATCTGATCCTGACGCCGCATGTTGCCTGGGCGAGTCGTAGCGGTATGCATAACCTGCTACAGGGCATCATGGTCAATCTGGCTGGCTTCGAACAGAACCGTCCCGTCAATGTAGTGAGCTAAGTCAGAAAATCGAGCGTCCCAGTTTATCGGTCAGGCACTCCAGCGCGGCAGTGCCGGCTAATGAATTACCTGCATTGTCTAACCCCGGTGACCAGACAGCGATACTCATTTCACCAGGGATCACGGCAATGATGCCACCTCCTACGCCTGATTTAGCCGGCATTCCCACCCGCCAGGCAAATTCGCCTGCTCCGTCATACATACCACTGGTGATCATCAGTGCATTGATTTGTCGGGCCTGACGGGAGGTGATCAAGGCTGAACCCTCCAGCGTTTTTCCCTGGTTAGCCAAATAAATAAAACTGCGAGCCAGTTCAATACAGTTCATAGACAGCGAGCAATAGTGGAAGTACGTCTGCATCACGCTGGTGACGTCGTTATTAAAATTACCAAACGACTTCATCAGCCAGGCGATCGCCGCATTACGGGCAGAGTGTTCATATTCTGAGCGGGCGACATGGCGATCATACTGAATATCGGGTTGCTGGCTGAGTTGACGGATGATCTCAAGCATGCGCTGACGAGGCGCAGTCAGCCGTGTCTCCAGCAAATCGCAGATCACCAGTGCCCCAGCGTTAATAAAGGGGTTGCGCGGCTTTCCCTGCTCCAGTTCAAGTTGAACCAGTGAATTAAAAGGTTGGCCGGACGGTTCCTTACCCACGCGCTGCCATATCTCGGCATCGTCATAGCGTGTCAGAGCAACGCTCAAAGAGAGCACTTTGGAAATTGACTGGATCGAAAAACGTGTTTCAGCATCGCCTGCCTGAAAAACAGTGCCATCACGCAAACACACTGCTATACCCAGGTTATCCGCTGCGACGTCAGCCAGTGCCGGAATATAGTCGGCGACCTTACCTTGATGAACCAATGGACGAACCTGATCAAGAACGGCTTCCAGCAATGTATTACTAAGAGTGGTCACACACGTCTCTCCAGAAGAATGGATGATGGCGCAGGATGATGAGCGTCCTGAAGCCGCAAATCAATGGGTTGCCGGTAAAATTGCCAGACGACATCTGAAATCTATGCACAGGTTGCCATTGCGGCTCATCATTCATTTTGCCGTAGTGGGTTTGCTGATTTACTAAAATTCGGAAATAAATAAAAGCGAGGAATTATGGCGGAGATGCGATAACCTCTGGATTTAATTTGCATTGTTGGTGCTGTTTAGCACGCTAATTTTGAGGTCAGGCATGCGCGCTTTTGTTTCAAATCGACCCGGAATCTTCCGTCCCCGTCGGTTGCGGTTGTTGCAATATCTTATACGGCGTGACAAAACGCCGATCGCATTGCTGCTGCTGGCCGCGCTGGTGGGGGTACTGACGGGATTAACGGCAGTGGCATTTGATAAAGCGGTGAGCTGGGTCATTCATTCCCGCCTCAACTGGCTTAGCCAATTCGAGAATCAGGGCATATTACTGGGATTGTACGCCTTTATTTTCTCTGCCGTCCTGGCGGCGATAGGGTATTTCCTCGTCAGACGCTTTGCCCCTGAAGCGGGAGGTTCAGGCATTCCCGAGATTGAAGGGGCGCTGGAAGAACTGCGACCGGTACGCTGGTGGCGGGTTCTACCGGTTAAATTTGTGGGTGGTTTGGGCGCGTTAGGGTCGGGAATGGTGCTGGGACGTGAGGGGCCGACGGTGCAAATCGGTGGGAATATCGGCCGCATGTGTCTGGATATTTTTCGCATGCGCTCGTCTGAATCGCGCCATACTATTCTGGCGACCGGTGCCGCCTCTGGGCTGGCCGCCGCCTTCAATGCGCCACTGGCTGGCATTCTGTTCATCATCGAAGAAATGCGCCTGCAGTTTCGTTTTAGCCTGATATCCATCAAAGCCGTGTTTGTTGGTGTGATTACATCAAGTATCGTTTTTCGCACACTGAACGGTAACGAGCCCATTATTGATATCGGACAGCTGAAAGATGCGCCGATACAAACCCTCTGGTTATATTTACTGTTGGGGATTTTGTTTGGTGGCTGCGGTGTTGCCTTTAATCGCCTGATATTTACGCTTCAGGATCTGTTTCAAAAGCTACATAAGGGCCAGACGTCACGTTGGGTGCTGGGTGGCGCGGTGTTGGGGGGATTGTGCGGTTTGCTGGGGTTAATCCTGCCTCAGGCCGTCACTGGCGGTATTACGCTTATCCCTGATTTTTCAGCGGGTCATTACACATCAACGGCATTACTTTGCCTGTTTTTATTGCGAGCCTTAACCACCTTATTGTGTTTTGCGTCCGGAGCGCCCGGCGGCATCTTTGCACCCATGCTGACGCTTGGTACGTTACTTGGCATCAGCGTGGGTCAACTCTGTGTCGCGATGTTCCCAGAATATCACCTTGAAGCCGCAACCTTTGCGGTAGCGGGCATGGGGGCGTTATTTGCGGCCTCGGTACGCGCTCCGCTGACCGGCATTATTTTGGTGCTGGAAATGACCAATAATTACCAACTGATCCTGCCCATGATTATTACCTGCCTTGGCGCTACCTTGTCCGCACAATACTTCGGAGGAACGCCATTGTATTCAACCCTTCTTGCGCGGACGCTGGCTAAGCAGCAACAAAATGATCCAGAGGATAATACAAAGCGCGAGCGAGCCTGAGGGTGGCAGCGAAGGAGTATTTAAAAGCGAAACGGAAGATGTATTTAGGTGACAGCCTGGCTGCAGGTCTGGCTGTCCAGGTTAAGACGATCGGCCCTGACTGACAGACCGTCTTAAAGCCCTGCTGACTCCTGGCATAGCTGGGCCAGCGCGTCTTCACTCAGACCCGTTGCTTCCCTAATAGCGTCATGTGGCATGCCCATGTTGAGCAGGCTACGGGCGACTTCACGCTTGCCTATCTGCACGCCTTGCTCAAGGCCTTTCTCAATACCTTTCTGCTCAAGCTGTTGGGCAATGGTCATTAGCGCATCTCCGTGCTGCGGCACGCGTTGTGCCAGTTCGCGAACAAAGGCTTCGGAGTCCGCTGACTCACCTGCCTGAACTAAATAGTGTACCAGTGTAGTTACCTGTGGTGAAGAAAGATGATTTGCCATTAAGAGCGTGACCAGGCGATCGGCCAGTGTGGCGATATCACGCCGGTGTATATGCTTCTGTAGCAACGTGAGTGCGGCCATGCTGCGATGGCGCATAATCTCGTCATCCGGTATTACCGTGACATCCACTAATGGAAATTCCCTGCTGTAGAATTTTCCTGCCAGCTCTGGATATTCAAATCCATCCAGCCATCGGGTGGAATAGGGATAGGGGCTGCGCTTCCCTGCATAAAAAAGTATCGGAATGACCAGCGGCAGTTTTTTATGCCCGGCGGCCAGATGGCGCTGCATTGCCGCTACCGCATAGCGTAACAATCTGAAGGCCATATGTTTGTCCGGGGTGGACTGATGCTCAATGAGCACATGGATATAACCCTCTCCGCCGGTCGTTGTTTTCATGCGATATAGCACATCGCTGAAATACTGACGCAGGTCGTCTTCAATGAACGATCCCGATTCAAGCTTTAATGAACTGAGGTCGCAAATCGCACGTAATCCCGCAGGAAGATGCAGTTCGATAAAATCTCGTGCAATCTCTGGCTGCGTCAGAAACTGGCGAAAGGTGGCATCGTGAGGCGTCGGTGTACTGTGCTTTTTTTTCACGGTTTATCGTCCTTAACCGGATACCCTAGGGTATGTCCCTTTGGCATCGCGTCATCAAACCTGGCGTGGTCTGAAAACCCGAAATAATCAGGCATGACGCGCGGCAACGATCCGTCCACAAGGGCTGGAACCTGTGAGTCGTTGCGTTGAGGCGCCGGAGGTCAGTAAAAGACGATTTAGTGTGGCTGTAAAGCCTGCAGATTTAGCGCTGTGCAACTTCACGCAAAATGGGTCGGGGAGTGCACCTCAGCGTGATAAGGGCGAAGCGCAAGAGGTAAATGGGCCCTGCATTGAAAGGCTTATAAATTGAGATGACTAAAATAATGCAAACATCAGCGCGACGGGGAAGCTCATAGGCCAGGTTGCGCCGACCAAAAGAGCACTCAGTAATTTTATGCTGAGTTTATCTTTGGCGATAAAGAAGGTGATTAATGCCGCTACCGAGGCAACAACGCCGTAGAAGACCAACATATGTTGATAAAGTGTCATTTTAGCCCCGCCGTCTGTTTCGTTGTCTGGTACAGATCATGCGGAATTTTGTGACTCAGATCAAGTATCCGGCCTTTTGTGTAAATAAAAAAATGGCAGCTAAGCTGGGGTGTTGTTGCCTGCCTGCTGGCCATCACTGGCGATTTCACCCTGAAACGTTGCCATTTAACGCGGCTTTATCCCTGCTCGCAGGCCGATCCTCAGTGCCGAGGTTGTCTGGCGAATGACAGGTTTTAACGTTCGCTAGCCCTCTGTTCCCTGAGTGCCTGTTACTATTACGGGGCCGATTTTGAGACATATACTGTTTCAACGCGGGGCTAACATATCGTCGCCCCTCAGGTCTCGATAACACAGGAGTATCAGGTGAATAAACTTTCCTATCTGTTGTTAATCCTTTTATGTCCTTCGGCTTTTGCTTTGACGCTGCAATCAAAAGACTTCAGTGATAATGGTCTGTTAGACAAAAAGTTTGCAGGTGCCAATAAAAGTAACGCCGCCTGTACCGGTGATAACGTATCGCCCGAACTTAACTGGTCTGAAATACCGGCAGGCACCAAAAGCTTTGCTTTAGTGATGACCGATCCTGTCGGCGCTAAAGGATTGGGTGTAACCCATATGGTGGCCTATAACATTGCCGCCGATCGTACCGCTTTTGCCCAAGGTGAACTGACGCAAGGAAAGGGGTACACCGGAGGGAAAAACTCACCAGGCACTGCGCATTATTACGGACCTTGTCCACCTGTGGGCTCAGGTATTCACCATTATAATTTCGTGCTTATCGCTACCGATCTGGCGCCGTCGGTGCTTGAGGCCGGGTTAACACAGGATCAGCTACTGAACAAACTTAAAGGCCATTCTCTTGGTGCGGCCAGCACGGTGGCCCGCTTTGGCAATGACTGAGTCTGACGGTAGCACATAAAAAAACACCCTGCGGACTAATGCTGGTCACTTAAGGTGACCAGCCTTTTTTTATCGGCATATTTCCGGGATCTTATTCGCAGCTCCCGCGGATAACTTCGTTCTCTTCGCCCCGGCAGTATCAGCCACCTCGCCTTTTCATACAGCGTTCTCAGTTCACCCGGAACCGTGCCCGGCGAAGCCCAGGGTAACGTCATCAGGAGCCGCGATATCTCACTGATGGCTCCGCTGAAGCTCAGCTGGTAAGGCAGATAATCTCCCCTGAGCTGAGCCGCCATCATGACCATCTGGTATCGCACCAGGTTATACGTCAGCAGTAACCCCCAGAGCTCCTGACGCACTAACTCTGGCAGCCGGCTGCGCAGCGTCCACCGGTTGTCCAGCATCCCCTGTTTCACTTCGCGGTAACCCAGTTCGATTTCCCAGCGGTTGCGGTATAACTCACTGACATCACTGCCCCGGTAACGGTTTACATCCGTCAGCGACGTCAGCACCTGCCGCATTTTTCCGTCCACACTGCGGCTGAGCAGCCGCGCCGTTATCTCTGACGGCAGGTCCGGCCACTGTTTTCTCGCCTGCGGGCTGGTTTTGAGCCTCACCAGCTCGTCGCCCCGTCCCAGACGTTGCACGACTTCATACCGCGTGTGCTTTTTCAACGGCAGCAGCCAGTGGCGGTTTTCACCCGCCTGGTGCCAGTGATGCAACAGGCCCAGGGAGTAAAAGCCTTTGTCAAAGAGAGTGAGACTGTTATCCGGCACGTTACCGGTCACCCGGGCGGCGAGCCTCATCTCATTCACGCTCTCAGTATCGAAAGCGCTCGCTTTGATCAGATGGCTGCTCAGCTCCATAAGGCACACCATACGAACCTGTGGATACCCCTGCACACCGTACTGATTGTCGGGCTTGCTGAAAGCCTCATTATTTTCAGGCGTGTCCGCTGTGCGCCAGACCACGCCGTCCAGCGCAAAAAGGTTGAGGCCGTGCCACTGCGGGTGGGCGGCCTGCTCATGCCAGTACCGCTGGGTGATATCAAATAACTCACGTACGGCATCTTCACCGGGTGTTTTACGCCGCTGCACGACGGCACTGCGCGCCGTGAAGGGCGTCCCGGTGCGGTCGCAGATGTCCATCAGGTTCACGATTTCCGTCATGGGACGGTTACTGAATACCGACATGCCCACGACAAGCCATATCATAGACTCAAGCGGGAGCTTACGTTTACGGAGCGTGACGGTGTCAGTGAGTGTCAGGGCCTGCTGAATAAGCTCAGCGGGAATAAGATCAGAGAGCGAGCGGGCACGTTCGGGAGAGGTGGTATGAATGATGCCCAGAGCCTGTGAGAGTTCCATAAAAAAGGGTCCATGATGAACATGAACCCTTTTTACACCTGCCACTCGATCGGTCAACCGATCCTTAAATGATCGGCATTACACTGCGGACAGGGTGTTTTATCGAGATCGACAGCTTATTTCGCGTCAGCTGACGCTGGCTGACTGGGATCAGGCTTTTTATCCAGTTTACTGATCAGGCTATGGGCTTCGGCTTCACTTGCCACGGCGGGAGAAGAGCCACTTAATGGTTTACGGGCCGTTTCCCGAACCGTCAGAATGGTCAGCAACCCAATAACGCCGGCGACCATCATGTAATAAGCGGGCATCATGGTGTTCTGCGTCGTATCAACCAGCCATGCGGTCAGTAAAGGTGTGGTACCACCAAACAGCGAGACCGAAAGATTAAAGCCAATCGCCAGAGCACTGTAACGAATATCAGTGGTAAAGAGCGCAGGGAGCGTTGAAGGCATGGTGCCACTAAAGCAGGTATGTAATATGCCCAATATCAGCAGCCCGGCAAAAACGGCCCACATGTTATGTGTACCGATCAACATAAAGCTAGGAATCGCGAGCAGGATCAGTCCTACCGCACCAAAACCAATCACAGGACGACGACCAATGCGATCGGTCCAGCGGCCCCACATGAGTGTCAGCGGCATCATGACAAACATCACCACCATCACCAGCAGCAGGCCGCTGAGTTCGGGTAAACCCAGTACGCCAGTAAGGTAGCTGGGCATGTATGAGGTCAGCATATAGTTTGAAACGTTAAACAACAGGACCAGCCCAATACACTTCATCATTGGCACGCGGTGCTTGCTTAACATCTTGAGGAGCGTCAGACGGGGTTTACTTTGCTCCAGCTCCTCCTGTTTTTGCATGTGTTGCTTGAAGGCCGGTGTTTCTTCGAGCTTCAGACGGACATACAGGCCGAACAAACCCAGTGGTGCGGCGATAAAGAAGGGCACGCGCCAGCCCCATGACATCATGGCTTCAGGCGAGATAACGGTCGTCATAACCGTCACCAAGCAGGCACCCAGCAGATAACCGCCTAAGGTCCCGAACTCCAGGAAGCTGCCCATGAAACCACGGCGTTTATCAGTTGAATATTCAGCGATAAAGGTTGCTGCACCGCCATATTCTCCCCCTGTAGAAAATCCCTGAACAAGTCTTGCAACCAGCAGAAGGATTGGCGCCATGATACCGATTGAGGCATAGGACGGGATGATGCCGATGCAGAACGTGCCTATCGACATCATTATCATGGTTATCGCCAGCACTTTCTGGCGCCCAATGCGGTCGCCCAGGGGACCGAATACCATACCGCCCAGCGGGCGCACCAAAAAGGCTGCGGCAAAAGTACCAAATGTAGCGATTAACTGGATGGCCGTATTGGCATCGGGGAAGAAAACTTTGCCGATGATGACAGCCAGATAGCTGTAAACACCGAAGTCAAACCACTCCATGGCATTGCCTAATGCGGCTGCACCGACAGCACGTTTCAACATTCCGTTATCAATAACGGTGATGTCATCGAACGTGAGCTTTTTTGGTTTTTTATTCCAGAAATGTTTTTTAGGCCTGGGTGACGATGAACGATTAGTATCCATATTTTCCTCATACTACTTAAATGAAGACGACCTATAGCTTTCGCAGCCAGTGAGCGAGGTTAACGGAAAAAAAGGAAGTGAAAGCTATAAGAGGCCAGTTACATTAATGATAGAGCGTTCTTAACCGCAGCGAGAAAACATAGTACATGAATGTAATTTTTTGCAAGTAATCAGCAAAAAAGACTGTCTTATAAAAGAGATAGCCATACATTATTTTTTACTTTTGTTTACATATTGAGATGTTTTGGGCGATGTAAATGCCTTTTTATGCACATCAATGCTGTCACAGAAGCACGGTGAGTCGCGGATAACGTCCTGGGTAGGGGTTCATCGGTCTGCCAGCAAAGGTGCTGGCAGACCGATTTGATTTACGCCGGTTTTGCAGCCGGTGTTCGTCCGCTGCTCCACCACAGCAGTAACGCCACCAGGGCGATGCAACCTAATGCGCTAAAGGCAATGCTGTAGGAATAGCGCGCCACGATCAGTCCGGTCATCGCCGGGCTCATTGATGCGCCAACGCCTTGCATCAGCATCACCACGCTCTGACCGGCATTAACGTGCCCGCTTCCACGCAGCAGCGACACAATATAACCCGGGACGGCAACGCCGAGGATGCCGGCCGCGATACCATCGAGGATTTGCACGGGGATCACAAATAACGTTTCCGGAAATTCTGCCGCAATAAGCGCACGAAGCGGCATCATTAACAGGGCGGTCATAATTAAATGGCGATAGCCAATTTTATCCACGCGTCGTGAGACATAAATCGCTACCGGGATCATGACCAGTTGGGAAATCACCACGGTCGCCGCAGCATATAAGCCGGGGTCAACCGCATGTGGTCCGGTAGAGGAGGCAACGCGCATACTCAGCATGGGCAGCAGGGCGGCGTTGGCCAGATGAAACAGCAGTAAAGTCAGGCCGGTAATCAACAGTGCCGGTTTACGTGCCAGTATCCACAGGCTCAGAGTAGGCTTGTGCGACTGATTATCTTCTAATCCGCGCGCCACCTCATGATTGATATCCTGCCCCCGGATCGCCATCGTCGCGATAGCTGCAAAGACGGCCATGATCATCATTAAAATAAATACCGCCCCCAGCCCCCATTTCCAGGCTGCAAATCCTGCCAGGACAGCCGCCAGCGTGTTTCCTGCATGGTTGTAGGCCTCATTGCGGCCCATCTGGTGGTTAAATCCCTTTTGTCCGGTCAAACCCAGCGTTATCCCTGCTACGGTTGGGCCAATAAAGGCGGCAGCAATACCCGCAACGATTTGTGAAATGATCGCTGTCCAGGACTGATCGCTGTACCAGAGCAATAAAGTGGCAACGGTAATCACGATGCATCCGACCAGTATGACAAGTCGTTTATACCGCGTCGCATCCGCCACCACGCCAGCGGGTAAGGTTGACAGAAGTCCGGCGATGCCGCCCGACGTCATCACCAGGCCTATTTCATCCGGGCTCCAGTGGCGCTCTGTCAAAAAAATGCCTAAAAAGGGCCCCAGACCGTCTCTGACGTCGGCCAGAAAAAAACTCATCAGACACAGTGCCTGAAGTGACCGTTGTGACATGTGATTTTCCCTGTAGCAATAGTAAGGGTTGAGTGACCAACACATTTCAATAAGTAACCTGGTGAATCATGGCAGCAAAAACACGAAGTAACATAACGTTAAAGTTACAAAATGAAAAAATTCACTTTTTATGCAATTTGATCTAACGACTTCCAGGATAAGTGCTGAGCGCCTGCGGCAGGATTGTGCTTAATGAGGATTTACGCCGTCGTTAAGATGAAAGCCCGGTTAAGGTGTGGGGAAAATCGTCAGTGCGACCCTATGATGGACTGACGCTGACCGCGGGCGGCAAAACAAGACCGCGCAGAATACGGCATTCCTTGTCCAGCAAAGACTCAACTGATGCTCTGTTGCCCTTATCCCAGCCGCGCCGGGTTGCCAGCAGGATAAAGCCTTTTTCACCCCAGAAGGTCGTTGGCACCAAGGCGATACCATATTCCGCCAGCATAGGAGGCGACAGGCGAAAGTGGCTGGCAACAGAGGCAATGGGGTAAATGCCCATGGCTGTGGGTTGCAGCACACGACGGGCGTAGTAGGTATGAGTAAGCAGCTTATCGGGCAGGGGATGCCACGCATCCTGAATATAGTGACGCTCGGCCTTCAACTGCCTGTAAACATCTTCTCGCAGGCAGGTAAGATGAATGTGCAATTGATTCTGGCTGCGGCCCCAGGCTGAATTGATCGCCATCCCGAGCCTGTCTTCGGGCACCGGCCTGCCGTAAACCGACGTTAACTGATAACGCATCAGCCAGGCGTAGCCAAAATAGTCTGGTCGGTTACGCACCGACAGCAACGGGCTTTCAATACCGGACATCGGAATCGTGGGAACCAGAATGAAATGATAGGGATAGCGTGGGTTTTGAATCAGGGTGAAACCCTGCTGTTTTCCTTTTGGAATATAAACTTGCTGGCAAGGGGAGGGATGGCCGGTGTACTGATAGTTCACCATGCAAAGGTTGTCCGTCACCGCCCACAACGCATCTGAGCGAGCGCATCCCGCCAGCGTGAGCGCCATTCCAGCCAGTATCATCAGGCGACAGAGCAGCGTCAGCATAAACTCAACCGTTCACAGCCAGGAATAACCTGTGGGGATCGGAAAAGCGTTCACTGCCTCTGCTACCTGTACCGCTCAATCCTTCCCATGCCATATCGCGTTTGTCCTTTCGTCTGAGCGGTCTGCTATCCCGTAAGTTAGCGCCACTCGGTAATGAACACCACTGAAAACGCCAGAAAAGACTGAAAAATGATGAGATAATGTGTTTTGTCCATTTCTGAAAGGGCCGGCATAAACCCGCCTGGCAAGGTGGCAACGGAGACATCGTGTGCTGACAGGATCAACGAATGGTCAACTGGGTTAATGCCGTTAATAACACATCCACTTTGGGCAGGAGCTGTTTACGTCGTGGCCAAATGACACTCAGCGGCAGACCATCAGGTTGCAGTTGCGGTAATACGATTTCCAGTTCACCGCGGGCGACGGCGCTCTCCACCAGCCACGATGGCATTTGTGCGACGCCCAACCCGGCAATGACTGCCTGAAGTTGTGCATCCACATCAGCCAGCGCCATGCGAAAGGGCACGTCGCGCCAGTAGGTATGCCCGTCTTTGCCGGTAAACAACCACGGCTTTGGCGTATTATCGGCACGTTCATACAGAATCGCCCGATGCTGCATCAGCGCCTGTTCGCTTTGCGGCCGCCCTTCGCGCGCCAGCCAGTCAGGCGAAGCACAAAACACCATTCGTTCACGTCCGATGTGACGACAACCCATTGAGGTAGGCAAATCGTCTGATCCCCCAATTCTGACCGCAACATCAATCCCTTCATCAAACAGATCGGTGAAGCGATCCGAAAAACGCATTCTCAACTCAAGTTCAGGATGTTGCTGACAAAACGGAATCAGCAACGGCATCACATTCAGTCGACCATAAGTATGAGGTACCGCAAGCCGCAGACGTCCAGAAGGAATAATACGTTGCGCTGCCAGTACGGCTTCCGCTTCAGCCAGCTCTTCCATAATACGTAAGCAGGTCTGGTAATAGGCGCTGCCCGCATCGGTCAGTTGCAGTTTACGGGTTGTGCGTTCAAGCAGGCGCGATCCCAGACGCGTCTCCAGCCGGCTGACGCTTTTGCTTACGGCTGAGCCGGTAACATGTAAACGCGCAGCGGCAGCGGTAAAACTTCCGCTTTCTACGCTGGCCACAAAAGGGACAATGTCCTTCAAACGTTGATCGTGCATGATTGATGAACTCAGGTTGATAATGGTGTGAATTATTACCCGAAATGGGAATGAAATTCTCTATTACCCTTAGCATTACGTAAAACGAGGAGAATTAACATGCAAAAACAGGCTTTGATTGTCGGCATTAGTGGCGTGATCGGTCGGGCGTTAGCTGAAAGACTACACAATGAGGGCTGGCAGGTCAGCGGACTGTCGCGCGGCCGCGGCGCAGTGCCCGAAGGCTGCAGCAGTTTAACGGCCGATCTCACCGATCCTGAAGCCGTTCGGGCGGCACTAAAAGCGATCAAACCCGATGAGGTTTTCTTCAGCGTGTGGGCACGACAGGATACGGAAAAAGAGAATATTCGTGTTAATGGCGGCATGATTCGCAACGTTATCGAAGCACTCGGCGAACGATTGCAGGGTGCCCATGTGGCGCTGGTGACGGGCCTTAAGCACTATCTGGGGCCATTTGAAGCTTACGGAAAAGGAGCCGTTCCGGTAACACCTTTCCGTGAAGAACAAGGCCGTCAGCCGGTAGACAATTTCTATTATGCGCAAGAAGACGAAGTCTTTGCTGGCGCAGACAAGTATGGCTATCGCTGGAGCGTACATCGTCCACACACCATCATTGGCTATGCGCTGGGGAATGCCATGAACATGGGGCAAACCCTCGCCGTCTATGCGACGTTGTGTAAAGAGAAAGGCTGGCCGTTTATCTTCCCTGGCTCGCCTGAGCAGTGGAATGGCGTGGTTGACATGACCGATGCTGGCCTTCTGGCGGAGCAACTCGCGTGGGCCGCGACCAGCCCGGCTGCCGCTAACCAGGATTTTAACGCGGTGAATGGTGACGTTTTCCGCTGGAACTGGATGTGGCCAAAACTGGCTGAGTATTTTGGTGTAGAGGCCGCAGATTATCCGGCGAAGATGATGCCGCTTGACGGGCGCATGCAGGAGGCCGCCAGTGTATGGCAGGAACTTGCCCAGCGCGAGAACCTGCGTGAGAAAGATATTACCCGACTGGCTTCCTGGTGGCACACCGATGCCGATCTGGGCCGCCCAATGGAGGCCTTTACTGACATGAGCAAAAGTCGCAAAGCGGGCTTCACCGGCTACCGGAGCACTCTGGACGCGTTTATTCAGCTTTTCGATAAGCTGAAGCAAGAGAAAATCATTCCGTCATAACGCCTTACAGAGCGCCTTATCCGGCGCTCATTTATCGTTGTGCTTATGTCTATACTGATTGTCTGACTGATGTGAGATAAGGAGCAGAATGATGACGACATGTTTTATTATTGGCGCAGCTGGCAAAGTCGGCTCTCATCTGACGAAGCAGCTCAGTGCTAAGCAACATGCGGTTTCTGCACTGCATCGCAAACCCGAGCAGGCCGAAGCACTTGAGTTAGCGGGTGCTGTTCCTGTGGCTGGCGACATTCAGCAACTGACTGTGGACCAACTGGCGCAAAAAATGGCACATCATGAAGTGGTGATTTTTAGCGCAGGTGCGGGTGGTGCGGGCATCGAACTGACTAATGCCATTGATGGTGAGGGCCTGGCTCTCGCCGTCGACGCAGCAGAAAAAGCCCATGTGAAGCGCTTTTTGCTGGTTTCGGCCTTCCCGGATGCCGGTCGTGGTAAAAAAACCTCCGAGGGATTCGAGAACTATATGCGGGTGAAGCGACTCGCCGATGTGCGTTTAGTTGAAAGCGCGCTTGACTGGGTTATTCTTCGGCCTGGTACGTTAACCGATGTTGCGGGCACGGGCAGGGTACGTGCAGATTTAGCTATCCCTTACGGGTCGGTCCCGCGCGAGGACGTAGCCGCCACGCTGGTGGCGCTGGTCGAAACACCGCAAATTTCACACAAAATTATCGAGCTGACCGAAGGTGATGAAAGAATAAGCGACGCAATGCATCGCCTGCAGCGCGATTAAAAAAAACGGCCCCGTAACAGGGGCCGTTTTGTATTGCTGACTGCGTAAGCTTATTTCACACAGCGCGAGCAGTGTTCACGTTCAATATGCTGGAAGAAGTCATTTCCTTTGTCATCAACCAGAATGAAGGCCGGGAAATTCTCTACCTCAATTTTCCAGATGGCTTCCATTCCCAGCTCTGCATACTCCACGCACTCCAGACTCTTGATGCTCTGTTGCGCCAGAACGGCAGCGGGTCCACCAATACTGCCAAGATAGAAACCGCCATGTTTATGACAGGCATCGGTGACCTGCTGGCTACGGTTGCCTTTTGCCAGCATGACTTTGCTGCCGCCATTGGCCTGCAGAAGGTCGACATAGGAATCCATACGGCCTGCGGTGGTTGGGCCCAGTGAACCCGACGCATAGCCTTCCGGTGTTTTTGCCGGGCCAGCATAATAGACCGGGTGATCTTTAATGTATTGTGGCAGCCCTTCGCCGTTATCAATACGTTCTTTTAATTTGGCATGCGCAATGTCGCGGGCAACAATAATGGTGCCGGTCAGAGACAAACGCGTTGAAACCGGGTATTCCGAAAGCTGAGCAAGGATTTCATTCATTGGACGGTTCAGGTCGATATGAACCACTTCACCTTCGCCCTGTTTGCGCAATGCTTCAGGGATAAAGCGCCCCGGATTGGTTTCCAGTTTTTCAATCCAGATACCGTCGCGGTTGATTTTTGCTTTGATATTGCGGTCGGCGGAACATGAAACACCCATGCCAATGGGGCAGGATGCGCCGTGGCGAGGCAAGCGGACTACGCGGATGTCATGCGCAAAATATTTGCCGCCAAACTGTGCTCCCAGCCCAAGCTGCTGCGCCGCTTCCAGTAACTCCTGCTCAAGCTGAACATCACGGAACGCCTGACCATGCTCGTTACCTTCTGTTGGCAAGCCATCGTAGTAATGGGTCGAGGCCAGCTTTACGGTTTTCAGCGTACTTTCGGCAGAGGTTCCACCTATCACAAAGGCGATATGATAAGGAGGACAAGCCGCCGTACCCAGCGTGCGCATTTTATCGACCAGATAATTTTTCAACTTGCCCGGGCTGAGCAGCGCTTTGGTTTCCTGATACAAATACGTTTTGTTCGCGGAACCGCCGCCTTTGGCAATACAAAGGAATTTGTATTCATCACCGTCCACGCTGTACAGGTCAATCTGCGCCGGAAGGTTGGTGCCGGTATTCACTTCTTTGTACATATCCAGCGCGGCGTTTTGCGAGTAACGCAGGTTATCTTCGATATAGGTATTGTAGATACCTTGTGACAGCGCCGCCTCATCACCCCCGCCGGTCCAGACTCGCTGGCCTTTTTTCCCCATAATGATGGCCGTGCCCGTGTCCTGACAGGTGGGCAATACACCTTTAGCCGCAATCTCTGAATTGCGTAAAAACTGCAGCGCAACGTACTTATCGTTATCGCTGGCTTCAGGATCGGCCAGAATTGACGCAACCTGCTGCTGGTGGGCGGGGCGCAACATAAAAGAGGCATCATGAAATGCCTGTTGTGCCAACAGGGTCAATGCCTGTGGGTCCACTTTTAAGATGGACTGGCCGTCAAACTCAGCAACGGAAACATAATCAGGGCTGAGCAGATAGTATTCGGTGTCCTCGTGGGTAAGAGGAAAGGGGTTCTGATAAAAAAAAGGTTTGTTCGACATAGTATCTCACTTAATGACGTGCTGGCTCCATTAAGGCAGGCTGACAGGAGCAACATCAAAGGCGAATGAGTTGTTTATTATGCTTGCCAGCCTTTAACACAGGCTGGCAAGTGTTGGCATGTTATCTTATGACGCGTCGAATTGCATTTGGCACCATCAGAACATCCACACCATCCAGGGATAGGCGATTAGCATCATAGCAATCAGGAAGATAGCGCCAAAGATGGTACCCAACCGCCAGTAATCCTTCGTTGGTAAGTAGCCGCTGCCGTAATAAATGGGGCTTGGGCCAGTACCGTAAGGTGTGATGATGCCCATGACACCCAGCGAAGTACACAGCATCAGGCAGAACACCGGCATATTGATACCTGGAATTGAGGCCGCAATGGTCAACATGGCAGGCAGCAACGCGGTAGTGTGCGCGGTGGTACTGGCAAACAGATAGTGCAAGAGGAAGAAGGCAATCAGCAGTACCACAGCGGATATTTGTGGGTCGTACCCTTGCAGCAACATTCCCCCTTCTTTGCCCAGCCAGGCGATAAAGCCTACACGGGCTAAACCATCAGCCAGGGCAACCAGCGTGGCAAACCAGGCAAAAGTGTTCCAGGCGGCTTTGTTGCTGGTGATGTCATTCCAGTTGAGAACGCCGGTCCACAGCATCAGGATAATGACCAGCAGGGCTGCCATCGCTGGTTCGATCCAGGCGGTGGCAAAAATCCACATCAGCAGCGCACAGACCACAAACACCAGTAACAGAATTTCATTGCGGGTTAGCTTACCCAGTTTTTCCAGCTCAGCGATGGCCCAGCGAGGCACTTCATCATTCACTTTCACTTCAGGCGGGTAGAACCAGTATGCCAGGAGCGGCATCGTCAGAATCAGCAGCAGACCCAGTGGCAGAAAGGCAAGGAACCACATTCCCCATGAAATATCAAAACCAATAACGCTTTTGACTAACGCAAGGGCGAGCAGGTTGGGAGCCAGAGCAGACAGAAACATAGAGCTGGTGATACAGGCGGCAGTGATAGCAACCCACATCAGATAAGATCCAATTTTACGCGCACTGGGATCATTGGGTTTTGAACCATACAGCGGTGGCAGGTTAGCTATGATGGGATAAATGGTGCCGCCACTGCGCGCCGTATTAGACGGGGTGAAAGGGGCCAGCAGTAAGTCAGCGAAGGTAATGGCATAGCCCAGGGTTAAACTCCGGCGGCCCAGGTATTTCACCAGAATCAGTGCCAGACGTCGACCAAACTGGGTTTTGTCATAGCCGGCGGCAAACATAAATGCGCCGAAAATCAGCCACACCGTTGAGTTACCAAAGCCACTCACTGCCCATTTGAATGACTCGGTGGCCAGCTTAAATTTGGGATTGGCCAGCTCTGCCGGGCTAAAAAGTAGAAACTGACTGAACAGGGCAATGACGACCACCCCGGTCAGGCCAATTACTGCGCCGGGTAGCGGTTCAAAAATCAGCCCGACGATAACGCCAACGAAGATGGCAAAGAAGTGCCATGCATAAGGCTCAAGACCTGATGGCACGGGAACAAGTAATAAAAGCACGGCTACCACAATCGGTAGAATTAACATCAGCGCTTTATTTTTGCCCGCAGCTGCAGGGGCTGCTTTTGGGGGCTCTTTGACGTTTGAGAGTGTTTTCATAGTATTTTTCTACGTGTTAAGGATAATTCGATCTGCGTCCCGGCTATTCATCAATACTTGCCTTTTTATTCTTGTTTATGCGAATAAACCGTGATGCTTTATATTTTTTAAGCGTTTCTACGAGTGCGATGTAGAAACTTTAAGAGGTCATGTCGATATGATGCGATTTATTCCAAATAAAATATTGATCCAGATCAAGTAAGTTAAATTATATTTTTAATTTTTTAACAATCATATTTTTTATAACGTATAAATAGATTAAATATATTAATTAATAAAGTTTTTTGGCGGTTTTTTGAATGATGGCCAACAAAAATACCTTTTTAATCTGTTGTTTTTATTGGTTATTTTTTAATTTTATGCTTTCAATTGATTTTAGTTAACTATTGGTTAACAATAAATATACATTACGATTTCGTTTTTCGCAAATAGCCAGGCAGAAATATTTAAAAGTTAAATAATTAAAATTATAGCTTATGAAACTAAAATAATTGGTATATTAATGTCATGACATCGGACCACTTAATTATTAATAAAATAGCGTCCGCAAAAAATTCCCAGCTTTTGAAATTTTGGAGTTAATCGCAATGAATACACTCACCCCCATTCTCAATCCCATTACTTTGCCGCGGGGCGCGGTTTTAAAAAATCGCCTGATAATGGCACCGATGACAACCTGTACGGGATTTTATGACGGAACCGTCACCAGTGAACTGGTTGAATATTATCGTGCCCGTGCTGGCAGTATCGGAACGGTCATTGTTGAATGCTGCTTTATCGATCCGCATGGCCCCGCGTTTCCAGGTGCCATTGCCATCGACAGTGATAACAAAATACCGGGTTTAAAGAGAATCGCTGACGCCATCAAGCAAGAAGGATCGACGGCGATTTTACAGATCTATCATGGTGGTCGCATGGTTGAGCCTGAGCTAATAGGCGGTAAAACGCCTGTTGCTCCAAGCGCGATTGCCGCACCGCGGGAAGGCGCAACGACACCACGTGCGTTAACGGCTGAGGAAGTCGAAACCATGATCACCAAGTTTGGTGATGCCGTTAACCGCGCCATCAAAGCCGGTTTTGATGGTGTGGAAATCCATGGTGCAAATACCTATCTGATTCAGCAGTTTTACTCCCCCAATTCAAACCAACGCGAGGATAAGTGGGGCGGCAGCCGCGATAACCGTGCCCGGTTTCCCTTAGAAGTCCTGGAAATCACCCATAAAATGGCCGCGCGATTTGCGCATAACGGATTTATTATCGGCTATCGCTTTTCCCCTGAAGAAATTGAAGTTCCGGGTATCCGCTTTGAGGATACCCTGTACTTACTGGAAAAGCTGGCGGCACGCGGGCTGGATTATGTTCACTTTTCCGTTGGACAGCTCATGCGCCCGTCAATCGTAGATACCCGCGATCCGACGCCGCTCATTGAAAAGTTCGTCGCCATGCGCTCCGCAACCCTGGCAAAAGTGCCGGTGATTGGTGTTGGCGGCGTGGTAAACAAAGAAGATGCAGAGAAAGCGCTGGAAAAAGGCTACGACCTGGTTGCGATCGGGAAAGCCTGTATCGCTTATCCAGACTGGGCAGACCGCATCATCAATAATGAGCACCTCGAACTCTATATCGACAGTAACAAACGTGAAGCGTTACTGATCCCTGAGCCGCTGTGGCGCTTCTCGCTGGTTGACGCGATGATTCGTGACATGAGCGAAACCGGACGTAAATACAAAGCCGGGGTTTATCAGGAGAAAGTGGAGGCCGAGGCGCTGAAGCTGAAAATCAACGTCACGCTGGATACTGACCGTATTACGGATATTTCTCTGGTGCCGGACGATACGCTCGACGTCGACTTCACCACCACGTTTGAAAGCCTGCGTAATCGTATTTTGGTGGCTAACAGCCCGCACGTGGATGCTATCACCGGTGCGACAACGCAGAGTGAGGCGCTGAAAAAAGCGGTTTCACGTGCGATGACCACATCCAACAAAGCCCATGTGATTGAGGAGGGCGGCAATCCGAACGCGCCGCAGCAGTACGATGTCGTGGTCGTGGGAAGTGGTGGTGCCGGGCTGGCTGCGGCTATTCAGGCTCATGATGAAGGCGCCAAAGTGGTTGTCATTGAAAAAATGCCCACTATCGGTGGCAACACCATTAAAGCGTCTGTCGGAATGAACGCGGCAGAAACGCGCTTTCAGAAACTAAAAGGGATTGAAGACAGTAAAGAACTGTTTTATGAAGAAACCCTCAAGGGCGGCAAATTTAAAAATAACCCAACCCTGTTGCGCGAATTTGTGGATTTGGCGCCCGAGGCGATTGACTGGCTGGCTGATCACGGTATTGAACTGAATGACATTACCATCACCGGTGGCATGAGTATTGACCGTACACACCGTCCTGCCGACCGCTCAGCGGTAGGGGGTTTCCTGATCAGTGGACTGGTGAAAAATATCAATAACCGCAACATCGATGTGTTGCTGGAAACTGCCGTAGAGGAAATCCTGTTTGAAAATGGGGCGGTCAGCGGTGTGAAAGTGGTGGACGAATACAACGACAGCCGCATCCTCAACGCGAAAAGTGTCATCGTAGCAACGGGCGGTTTCAGCGCTAACCGGGAAATGGTGGTCAAATACCGTCCTGAGCTGGATGGCTTTGTTACCACTAACCATAAAGGTGCCACCGGCGCGGGCATCGCAATGTTGCAAAAAATCGGCGCAGATACCGTGGACATGGGTGAAATTCAGATTCACCCAACGGTTGAACAGACAACGTCCTATCTGGTTTCCGAGTCCATTCGTGGCGGTGGGGCCATTCTGGTCAGCCAGGCGGGACAGCGTTTCTGTAATGAAATGGAAACCCGCGATAAAGTCTCGGCACAGATTATTGCGCTGCCAGAGAAAAGCGCCTGGATTGTGTTTGACGAGCAGGTCCGTATGAATAACAAAGCGGCTGATGAGTATATTGCCAAAGGTTTTGTCATCAGTGCTCCCACCGTCGGTGAACTGGCAGTGAAACTGAATATGGATCATCAGACGCTGAAAGACACATTGCAACGCTACAACGGGTTTGTTGTGCAACAGAAAGACGTCGATTTTGACCGACAGACGGCGCTGCGCCATCCGTTGAATGAAGGGCCTTTCCATGCCATTCGTATCGCCCCTGGCGTTCACCATACGATGGGCGGTGTCACCATCGATACCACCACGGCGGTGCTTGACAGTGAAAAACAGGCCATCAACGGTGCCTGGGCGTGCGGTGAAGTCGTCGGCGGTATTCACGGTGCAAACCGTATCGGCGGTAACGCCGTTGCGGATATCATCATCTTCGGTATTCTGGCCGGCGCAAACGCAGCGGCTTTTGCCAAACGTTAAGCCGTGACATCCGGCATCTGCCAGCACGCAGATGCCGGTTTTATTTCATTCAGGGCCGTGTCGCTTATGCAAACCGATTCGCAAGTTTATGCTTATTCTGCCGTCCTGATGGGATCGCCCATTCTGCTTAAGCTGTTTGATCATGACGAAAAGCTTGCCGCTCAGGCTTTCAGGTTAATCAAGCAGTATGAGAATCTGCTGACGGTTAACCGGGCGCACTCCGAAGTGATGGCTGTTAACCATGCTGCAGGTCTGCATCCTGTGAGCGTCAGTCAACCCGTCTTTGATTTGATTCAGCGCGCATTAACGGTCAGCCTGTTGCCAGGCAGCAGTTTTAATCTGGCGATTGGTCCGCTGGTAAAATGTTGGAAGATTGGCTTTCAGGGCGACAGCGTTCCTGCCCGGAAGACCTTGCTGGCGACGTTGCCCTTAACCGATCCGGAGAACGTTGAGCTTGATGCTGACAGTCGTGCAGTCTTTCTGAAAAAAGCGGGGATGGAGATTGATTTAGGCGCGATCGCCAAAGGCTACATCGCCGATCGTGTGCAGGCATTTTTGCAGCAGCAGTGTGTGGACAGTGCCCTGATTAACCTTGGCGGCAACGTGCAGACGTTGGGCGCACCACGCGATGCGCCGCAGCAGGGATGGGCTATCGGTCTGAAAACCCCGTTTGCAGCGCAGGATGCGCTGATTGGCGTCATTCATGTGGTTAACAAATCAGTAGTGACGTCCGGCATCTATGAGCGTTACTTCGAACGGGACGGCGTCTGTTACCACCATATTCTTGACCGGCGTACCGGCTATCCGCTGGATAATGAACTGCTTAGCGTGACCATTATTTCGGACCAGTCAATCGATGGTGATATTTTCACCACGCTGATTTATGGCATGGGCGTTGAAAAGGGCATCGACTATCTGAAAACCTTTCCTGACATTGAAGCCATCTTCGTGACGCGCGACAAGCAGGTCATTTGTTCGTCACAACGCCACTTCAGCTTCACCTTACTGGATAATAGCTATCAGCTTCCTCACTGACAGTACTGGCGTAAAAGCGCGTGGTACTCAGGTTGCAGACGATAGCGATAAACCGGTCGACCCGTTACACCATAATGGATGCTGGTAAATAAAATATTGCTCTGAGCCAGCCAAATCAGATACTTACGACAGGATACGCGCGATATATTCACCTCGGTTGCCAGCTCATCGGTCGAGAACTCTGTACCGGGATGCGCATCAATCCATAAACAGAGGGTGCGCAGTGTTTGCGGCGTCAGCCCTTTTGGCAGACGTTTTGTCTCGTTGGCATTGGCCTGATTACCGTGCAACAGCTGATCGACATCGGCTTGCTGATAAAACTGATGATTATCCATCAATCGTTTTTTCTGGCGCCAGCCGGTCAGGGCTTCTTCGAAGCGCGAAAACTGAAACGGTTTAATCAGATAATCGACAACACCATAATTCAGAGACGTTTTGATCGTCGCCGCATCGGCAGCAGAAGAGATGATAATGACGTCAATCGGGCGACCTGCACTACGCAGCTCGGGTAACAGGTCCAGTCCGTTTTCCTGCTGCATATAAATATCCAGCAAAATAAGATCAACGGCCGGATCTGTCTTTAACAGTCGCTCTTTGGCTTGCAGTAAGGTGGACGCAGTGCCACAGCAGGTAAAACCGTCAATCTGCCCGATATAGCATCGGTTCAGCTCGGCCACCATGGCATCATCGTCTACAACTAACACATTGATCATTCGTTAATATTTCCTCTTTCCCACGGAAGCTGAACCAGGAACTGGGTGTAAACGCCCGGCTCGGATTCAACGCTGACGTTACCGCCCAGACTTTCCGTTTGTTGCTTGAGTAAAAACAGTCCAACGCCACGATCTTCACCTTTGGTAGAGACGCCGCGTTCGAAAATAGCGGCTATCTGATCGGCAGGAATTCCGGGGCCGTCGTCGCTGACCTCACATGACAGCCAGCCGTTTTGATAATGCAGCATGACATGGATTTCCCCTTCCACTTCCGGATCAAGCGCTTCAAGCGCGTTTTCAATCAGATTCCCCAGCACCGTGATTAATGCGGCGACTTGCTGCTCACTGCCGTTGTCGGGTAGGTAGCTGGCTTCGCTCAGGATCAACTGATGGCCTTCATCGGTCACGCGGTTAATTTTGCTCAGCAGGAAGCCCGCAATGACAGGCGACTTAATCTTCTGCAGCAGCGAGCCAATCTCTGTCTGATAGTTATTGGCCGTTTTAAGAATGTACTCTTCCATCTGCGCATAGTTTTTCATATGCAGCAGCCCAAGGATCACATGGAGTTTGTTCATGAACTCATGGGAGCGTTCCCGCAGTGCATCGACATAGTTTACCATGCCATCAAGACGCTGCATCAGCTGACTGATTTCTGTTTTATCCCTGAAGGTACTTACCGCGCCGATAATGCTGTCGCGACTCCGCACCGGCACGGTGTTACTGATCAGTATTTTGCCCCGTACGTTCAGTTCTTCGTCATACGAGGCCTTGCCATCATGTAATGCTTCGCGCAGGTGGGCCAGCATTTGTGCGTTTTCCGGCACGCGGTCGCCGCTCAGAAAGGCTTCGCGGGTGGTTTCTTTTAACAGCTGCTGAGCGGCCTGGTTGATAAGGCTGACGCGGGATTGATCGTCAACGGCAATCACGCCCTCTTTGATGGAATCGAGAATAGCCTGACGCTGTTCAAACAAGCTGGAGATCTCATAAGGTTCTAATCCCAGTAAGATGCGCTTCAGGCGTTTCACTAAGATTAAAATGCCGAGCATGCCAACCAGGCCACCAAACAGTACCGTCCAGAGGATATTCCAGCGGCTTTTGGCGATCTGCGCCGCGACATCGTTAACAGAAATCCCTATCGCCACCACACCAATTTGCTGATGCGCTTGATTAAAAACAGGCGTGAAGACTCTGAGTGCTTCAACCAGTACGCCATGATTGACCGCGACATTTTCCCTGCCACGCAGCGCCGGATTGATATCGTCCCCGACAAAGTGCTGATTAACCACTTCAGGGTTCGGGTGAGAAAAACGAATGCCGCGCATATCGGTTACCACGACGAACAGCAAATCGTTACGTTTACGCGTTGCCTGCGCAATGGGCTGGATGATAGCGCTGCCGTCAGGCCGGGTCAGCGCCTGCTGAATCTCAGGGCTGTCAGCCAGGGTCCGTGCCACCGCCAGCGCTTTATCTTTCACATGCGAGCGTGTGAAATTATCGATTTGAATGTAGTAAAGCAGATGGACGCTGAGTAATACGGTCATCAGCACGGCTGCCATCATCAGTGACGATAAGGTGCTGAGCTTCATCGGGCGCTTTTTTGACGAACGGTGTGGCCGGGATACATTCATAGTGAGCATCAGAAGTGTTAAGGGTCGCGGTGCAACATACGCGAAGTCGTGGCACCAGTACAGTTTGAGCCTGACATCCGGCAAATTAAGCCGGTTAGCGTGCTTTCAACCGCGTATGTCTGGCATGATGACGAGCAACGCTTGTGGCTCCTACTGACAGCATGGCAGGTAAATCAGCGCGTGCTGTGCAAAATGTCTGTGTGAATCGACAAATTCGGTTTCGCGTGCGTTCCCTTTACACCAGGATGCGATTTCAGAGTCAGGAAAGATGAAGAAAAAAAACACGACGCCCACGCCTCACGATGCGACCTTCCGACAGTTTCTTACACAGCCAGAGATTGCGCGGGATTTTATGGAATTGCACCTGCCTGCGGAATTACGGGCGGTTTGCGACCTCCGCACGTTAAAACTCGAATCAGGGTCATTCGTTGAAGATGACCTACGCCAATATTTCAGTGACGTGTTGTACAGCCTGAAAACCACCCATGGCGACGATGGCTACGTCCATGTGCTGATCGAACATCAGTCCTCACCTGATAAGCACATGGCATTCAGATTGCTGCGTTACGCTGTGGCCGCGATGCAGCGCCACCTTGAAGCCGGCCATAAAACATTACCGCTGGTGATTCCGGTCTTGTTCTATACCGGTAAACGTAGCCCGTATCCTTATTCCACGCGCTGGCTGGATGAGTTTCCCGATCCTGCGCTGGCCAGCAGGCTATACGGCGAGGCGTTCCCGCTGGTGGATGTCACCATTATTCCTGACGAGGAGATTGCTGAGCACCGCAGTATGGCGGCACTAACCCTGCTGCAGAAGCATATTCACCAGCGTGATTTAGCGGAGTTGGTGGATAAGCTGGTCCCAGTATTGCTGGCGGGCTATCTTTCTTCATCACAGGTCATATCGCTGATACACTACATTGTGCAGGCGGGCGAAACCGCCGATGCTGAAGCGTTGGTAAGAGAACTGGCACATCGCGTGCCGCAACACGGAGATGCACTGATGACCATTGCACAACAGCTTGAACAAAAAGGGATTGAAAAAGGCATGGAAAAAGGCATCCAGCTGGGTCGCGAAGAAGGCCGCTGTGAAGGGGAACGCGAAGCGACACTGAAAATTGCCCGCACAATGCTGCAAAGCGGCCTTGATCGTGAGACGGTAATGAAAATGACCGGGCTGAACGAAGACGACCTCGCGCTGATCCGTCACTAAGCGGTGCCCATAGCTGCAGGCTATTGCCAGACAACGTCAATAGCCATTCGGCGTTTATTCGCAAACAGTTTTAAAAGCCCTTCAGGCTGCCTGCCAGGCTAATAGTGACGCAGAGTAAGGCCGGATCTGCTCTTATCATTGTTTCTTAGCCTCACACAGAATATTTGTGTTAAGGCATTGAATATTGCGAAACGCCCGTTTATTGTGTGGTTAAAATATATCGATAACAAAGTTAACCTTTTGTAACTAAATTAACTGCACCATCCTGCCTTTTAATTTTTTAACTATTTTCATATTAACTACGCAATAACAATATTTTAAAATTTCGGGACTTTTTTTAACCAGTTCTCCACAAAAATCGTAGATCCCGAATGATTAAATCAACTAAATTTGTACCTGCATTGTCGCTTGCAGCGTTACTCGTTTCTTCAGTTACCCACGCTGAAAATTCACCAGAAAAAACTGATGTCCTGCTGATTGGCGGCGGTATCATGAGCGCCTCTCTGGGCACCCTGCTGGAAGAGCTGCAGCCTGGCTGGAAACAGATCATGGTTGAGAAGCTTGATGGTGTTGCGCTGGAATCCTCTAATGGCTGGAATAATGCCGGCACCGGCCACTCTGCCAACATGGAGCTGAACTACACGCCCGAGCGTGCAGACGGTTCTATCGACGTGACCAAAGCACTGGAAATCAATGAAGCATTCATGATTTCTCGCCAGTTCTGGAGTTCTCAGGTTAAAGATGGCGTGTTAAATAACCCGCGCTCGTTCATTAACTCAACACCGCATATGAGCTTCGTCTGGGGTGATAACGTTGATTACCTGACCAAACGCTATGCTGCGCTGCAGAAAACCGTGCTGTTCCAGGGCATGAAATTCTCAACCGATCACAAGCAGATTGAACAGTGGGCACCGCTGGTCATGGAAGGGCGCGATCCACAACAAAAAGTGGCAGCAACCTGGACGCCAGTGGGAACCGATGTTAACTACGGTGAAATTACCCGTCAGTTAATTGGCAGCCTGAAGAAGAACGATAATTTCCGTCTGGAAACCTCTTCAGAAGTGACCGATTTCAAACGTAACGGTGATAATTCCTGGCACGTTACCATCAAAGACGCCAAAAACGGCGGCGAACGTACTGTCGACGCGAAATATGTGTTTATTGGTGCAGGTGGTGGTGCGCTTAAACTGCTGCAAAAAACCGGTATTCCGGAAGCCGACAACTATGCAGGTTTCCCGGTCGGGGGCTCTTTCCTGGTCACAGAGAACACTGCCATTGCCGATCGCCATTTAGCGAAAGTCTATGGTCAGGCGTCGGTAGGTGCACCACCGATGTCGGTTCCGCATCTGGATACCCGCTATCTTGATGGTAAACGTGTAGTGTTGTTTGGACCTTTTGCAACGTTCTCAACCAAGTTCCTGAAAAATGGTTCGCTGTTTGATTTACTGAGCACTACGACCACCAGCAACGTTATGCCGATGACGCACGTGGGCATGGATAACTTCGACCTGGTGAAATACCTGATCGGTCAGGTTATGCTGAGCGATGATGACCGTTTCGCCGCGCTGAAAGAGTACTATCCTGACGCGAAGAAAGAAGACTGGAAACTGATTCAGGCCGGTCAGCGCGTACAGATCATCAAGAAAGATGCGGAGAAAGGCGGCGTGCTGAAACTGGGTACGGAAATCGTGACCGATCAGCAGAAAACCGTTGCCGCCTTGTTGGGCGCATCGCCTGGCGCGTCGACCGCCGCGCCCATCGCGATCAATGTGATGCAGAAACTGTTCCCTGAACAATTCAAGTCAGCAGAATGGCAGGAAAAAATCCGTAAAATCGTTCCTGCCTATGGTCAGAAACTTAACGACAATCCTGCGCTCACGCAGCAGGTTTGGGATGAAACAGCAGCAACGCTGCAGCTGACCAAGCCACCGGTTATTCAGATGGGAAATCAGCCAACTGAAGCACCTGCCGCTAACAGCGAAAAAGCACCTGCTCCAGCCTCGGCTAAGCACGATATGGCGCTGTAATGCTGTAATTGAGAAAAAACGAAGCCCGCGTCATTGATGACGCGGGCTTTTTTTACGTCTAAACAATGCGGTAAAAATTATCAGGTTTTATCGCCGCGCCAGTTAGCCCAGGGATCATCAGTGGCTGGGGGCGCAGAATCCGGCTCAGATTCACTCAATGAAGCCAGATAGAGCGCTTCCACTTCGGCACGCGCCCAGGGCGTTCGGCGCAAAAACTTCAGGCTGGACTTTACGCTGGGATCGCTTTTAAAACAGTTAATATTGATGCGCTTGCTCAGTTCAGGCCAGCCATACTGCTCGACCAGGCTGTTGACCTGCATTTCAAGCGTAATGCCATGCAGGGGATCTTTAGAGGCGTGAACGTTCATCGTCTTTCCGCTTAATGCTGTCAAACCTTGATCCTGCGGGATGGCGTTGCATGGCGCAAGTGTTTACTGAACATAAACCCTGCTTGCCCTGAAGATCTGCTCCACGGATGCGGTAGAGAGGTTACGTAATGCGCTCAACCAGACAGGAATAACATCCCTGTTTTGCATTGTGCACCTGGATATAACAGAGCGCCGGGTTGGCAAAAAAACGCATTATCATCTCGTCTGCGGCGCTTCCTTCACAGATGTCTGCTTGTGTCAGATAATCATGCCCATCAAAACCCCGTAACGAAAGCAGCCGGTGCGTCATGACCGCAGGTATTTCATCTGTGTAAATTCCCTGCTGGGTCCAGTTTTCCCAAAGATAGATCGCATGAGAACCAAAATAGGGCGTTTGGGCGGGCTGATAGAGATGATTAATCAGTAGCGCGGTTTCGCCTGCCGGGATATCGCGCAGGGAAATTCTGTCGGGATAGCCAGGATGACTATCGACCTTTTTTCTTATCACCCCATGTTGTTTTAAATAGCCTTCATCCTGTCCAAAAAAATGGATATAGGGATCGGCTTTCAGGCCTGAGATTCGGTATTTCATTTCACCCTCCGTTCATTAACAGACGGACAGTATCCTCTGTTGGTCGGAAGTACTCGCTGTTTTCGGCCACTGAGATCGCTGCGTGAAGCCGTTGGCGGATGGCGTTTTTCGCAGTGCTATAACATGCTTCCTGCGTTAACAGAACTGTTTCAGGTGCGTTTCAGAGATGATTGACGTCAGCGATGGTCAGCATTGACCTGGCGCGTTTTTCCCGGTGGCAGGGCCTGGAAAGGAATACACAACATCGGCATCTTGCCGGCTCTTCGCTTTGAAAAAGACCGAGGGGAAGACGGTTTACCCTGCAGGACGTCCATGAGGGCTGCAATGAAGGATGAGCGTGTTGTCTCCAGAGCACACAGCAGACGACGCCACGGTTGTCAGCCAGTAAAATGGAACAGGTACCAAGGGAAATGCCGCTTTAATATCGGCAACAGTTGTTAAGGCGATGATTGCAGTAGGCAGGTCTGGCAAAAAGCAACCGTCCGGTGACAGTGTCACCGGACGGTTATCGCACTTAGCGCAATGACTCAGCGGTTTTCTCAAGCAGCGCCAGCAGGACAGTAATATCCTCCAGCGTGACCGTTGGATTCAACAACGTCATTTTCAAACAGGTCACACCGTTGTGCTCGGTTACGCCAACGTTGGCGCGACCCGATTCCAGCAACGCATCACCAATACGCTGATTGAACAGGGCAACGTCTGCATCGCTCCAGCCCGTTAGCGGCTGTGGACGATAACGGAACAGCACGCTCGCCAGCTGTGGTTTCATTACCAACTCCAGCGCATCTTGCTGCTCAATAAACTGAGCGACCTGCTGTGCCAGGGTTACGCCATGATCGATGATCTCGGCATACTGTTTCTGGCCGAGGGCTTCCAGCCCCATCCACAGTTTCAACGCATCGAAACGGCGGGTGGTCTGCAACGATTTTGAGACCAGATTTGGCACGCCCTGCGCTTCATCAAACTCAGAGTTCAGGTACGCAGCCTGATAGCGCATCAACTCGTAGTGACGGGCTTCTTTTAACAGGAACGCCCCGCAGCTGATGGTCTGGAAAAACTGTTTGTGGAAGTCCAGCGTCACGGAATCCACCAGGTCCAGGCCATCCAGGTAATGACGATATTTCTCTGACAGCAGCAGCGCGCCGCCCCAGGCCGCGTCAACGTGCACCCAGATTTGTTGTTCTGCGGCCAGTTTGACGATATCACGCAGCGGATCGATGGCACCGGCATCGGTGGTGCCTGCCGTCGCGACAATGGCCAGCACCTGTTCGTTGTTGGCCCTGGCCTGTGCCAGTTTCTCCGACAGATCGGTCATGTCCATGCGTGCAAACGCATCGCATTTCACCAACGTCACGGACTGGTAGCCTAAGCCGAGCAGCGCCATGTTCTTTTGCACTGAGAAGTGGGCATTCTCTGAACAAAAGACTTTGATCTTTCTGAGATCGCCAGTCAGACCGTCCTGCTGTACAGAATGACCCTGACGGGCAAAGAACGCGTCACGCGCCAGCATCAAACCCATCAGATTGCTCTGGGTTCCGCCGCTGGTGAATACGCCGGCATCGCCCGCCTGATAGCCAACCTGGGAACGCAGCCATTCGATCAGCTTCATTTCAATGAGGGTGGCAGAGGGTGCCTGATCCCACGAATCCATACTCTGGTTCGTGGCGTTAATCAGCACTTCAGCCGCCTGGCTAATCACCAGACTAGGGCAATGCAAATGCGCAACACACTGCGGATGATGCACCGACAGGCTGTCTTTCAGGAAATACTCAATCGCGCGTTCGATGGCGACCTGGTTGCCCAGGCCCTCTGGATTAAAGTCCAGCTTGATGCGTTCGCGCAGTTCTGCAACCGTTTTACCCTGATACATCTCAGGCTGTTCCAGCCACTTAACGACTGCCGCACTGCTTTGTGCGATAGCCTGCTGGTAAGCCTCAGTGCTTTGCACTGAGGACGCCAGAATTGGATTTGACCGTGACATCGACTTTACTCCACTCAAACTGCTTCGACGCCAGCGGCAAGCAGGGCGCTTTCAAATTTATCCAGGAAGACCTGCATTTCATCATGATTGATCAGCAGGGAAGGCAGCAGACGTAATACGCTGCCGTGGCGTCCACCGCGCTCAAGGATCAGGCCATTTTCAAAGCATTTCTTCTGAATGAGAGCGGATAAATCACCATCAGCCGGGTAGCAGCCCATATGATCCTGCGCGTCGTTTGGCTTGACCATTTCAATACCGAGCATCAGGCCAAGACCACGCACGTTACCGATGGCCGGATAGCGTTGCTGCAGTTCGCCAAGTTTGCCTTTCAGCCACTCACCTTTTTCCGCGACGCTGTCAGCGATATTGTTTTCTTTCAGCAGCTTCAGCGTTGTCAGGCCCGTCGCCATCGCCAGCTGGTTGCCACGGAACGTGCCGGTATGATGGCCCGGTGACCAGGCATCAAACTGCTTTTTGATCCCCAGCACGGCTAACGGTAAACCGCCGCCTACCGCTTTTGACATCACGATAATATCGGGCTCAATGCCGGCATGCTCAAACGCGAAGAATTTACCGGTACGGGCAAATCCTGCCTGAACTTCATCCAGAATCAGCAGGATACCGTGCTCCTGCGTCACTTTACGGATGCGTTGCAGCCATTCAGCCGGTGCCGGATTCACGCCGCCTTCACCCTGAACCGCTTCAAGAATCACAGCAGCAGGTTTACGGACACCACTTTCAACATCGTTGATCAGGTTTTCGAAGTAGTAGGTCAGGGCTTTCACACCGGCGTCACCACCAATGCCCAGCGGGCAGCGGTACAGATGCGGGTAAGGCATAAACTGGACTTCTGGCATCATGCCATTGACGGCTTCTTTAGGTGACAGGTTGCCGGTAACAGCCAGTGCACCGTGCGTCATGCCGTGATAACCGCCGGAGAAGCTGATCACACCTGAACGGCCGGTGTGTTTCTTCGCCAGCTTGAGCGCCGCTTCGACCGCATCCGCGCCGGAAGGCCCGGTGAATTGCAGGCAATATTCTTTGCCCTGACCCGGTAACAGGGAGAGCAGATATTCTGAGAACGCATCTTTTAATGGCGTGGTCAGATCCAGAGTATGTAACGGCAAGCCGCTGGTAATGACATTTTGGATGCTTTGCAGTACGTCAGGGTGATTATGACCTAACGCAAGCGTTCCGGCACCGGCAAGACAGTCAAGATACTGTTTGTTCTCGACGTCTGTGATCCAGACACCATTAGCTTTCGCAATCGCTAACGGTAATTTACGCGGATAACTTCGAACATTTGATTCAAACTCGGCCTGGCGGGCCAGATAAGTCTCATTGTTACCGTTTAATGTATTCGCATTCAAACTATCAATACGGACTTTATCCGTCATCATATCTCTCCTACAACCGGGCGTGGCATCACGCTGCAGTTGGATAAGTGAATAAAATTTAGAGCTGGTGTTAAAAACGCGGCCAATATAGGGTTTTTTAACACAGGACTCAATGATTAATTTTATAAGGATTTGTGGATGTATTTACTTTATAAACCAGCGACTTAGCCCGAAAAGGGAAGCGAGGTAAACCGCTTATGTTAAAATGAGTAAACAATAAAGCGCCTAAAAACACCTGCTTACCGCATTCCCGTGAGAATCTGCCAGCGAAAAATAAAGTGTGTTAGCAAGCATTTCAGGACAGATAAGCGATAAAATTTGAGATTAATCAACCAACAAAATGTAAAACGCACGCCATCTGAATGACACACTAAAAAGCTAAGAATGAATATTCGTATAACTTCTATTTAACATTCCATTAAAGCCAATACGCGAAAAAAAGACGCTTTGCGCCCTTCCCGCTCCGTTAACGCATAAATTGTATAAAGTGATTAATGTCGGCCATGACCTGCTCAATTTTTTCTGGCGAAGATTTAATGCTCAACATGTCAGCATAGCCATTAAGCATGGCGTTGAGTTGGCGCGCGCTGCGCGCGACATCATCCGTATGAAAACAACCCTGTGCAACGCCAGCACGAATAATGTCACAGAGCAGCGCATCCCAGCCTGCCGTAATCTTGTCGGCTAAGTCTGCGTAATCGGCGTTATGCGCTGCCATCTGCCAGAAAGAAGCATAGAGCCGCCAGACCGAATCTGAAGTATCAGGTATATGGCCTTCAATCATACATTGTAGTTGCTGCTCAGGTTCCAGGCCGGCCAGTTCAGCGGTAAATTCCTCTAACTCGCGCTGCATGAAGTGTTCCAGCGCGGTTAAGGTAAGCGTGTGCCAGTCAGGGAAATAGTGATAAATATGGCTACGCGATATACCCAGCGATTCCGTTAATTCCCGCGTCGTGGCTTTCTCAATGCCTTTTTCGATAAAAAGCGCGACGGCGCCTGTGAGGATTTTTTCTTTCAAGGTTTCCCCAGATGTTGCCATTGGTGCTTTCATCATCACTCCCGAATTGACTTTGAGCAAACGCTCAAATACGATGCGCTGGTACTTGAGCATTCGCTCAATTCTAACCGTTTAAGAAAAGAAAATCATGTGTTCTACCCGAACGACACCACCGGATCTCGCACCACCAAACGCTATTGCGACCTTAAAGAGGTTAGGTCGACGTCACAATAAAAAGCTCGCGCTCACTCTGCTTTTAGTCGTGGCAGAAAACGTCACCTACCTGCTTTATCCGCTATTAGCCGGGTTTGCCATAAACGCCATTGTCACCGGGCAGGCGCTCTATGCTGTGCTCTATGCGGTCATGGTATTTACGATGTGGGTCATCGGAGCCGCAAGACGCAGCGTCGATACCCGCACCTTCGCCCGTATTTATGCCGAACTGGCGGTGCCGGTTATCGTGGCGCAGCGTCACGAAAAGCATAATGCGTCAACGGTTGCCGCTCGTGTGACGTTGTCACGTGAGTTTGTGGACTTTTTCGAACTTCATCTGCCCATGCTGATCACTTCTCTGGCATCGATCAGCGGCGCAGCCATCATGCTGCTGGTGATTGAATTCTGGACCGGCGTGGGCTGTGTGATCATTTTGTTGGTTCTTGCCTGTTTTTTACCCGGCTTCTCACGCAAGAATGAGGCGTTGTTTGGTCGTCTGAATAACCGGCTTGAAAAAGAGGTGAGTCTGGTGACGATGGCACAGGCACCCACACTGGCGAAGCACTACGCTGTACTGGCGCGATTACGTATTGGACTCTCCGATCGTGAGGCGCTGGGTTTTTTGACCATCGGTACGGCTGAGGCGCTGCTGTTTGCTTTTACGATCCTCGCCATGACCCGAAAAGGGATTGGTGATGCAGGACATATCTATTCCGTGATGACCTATCTGTGGATGTTCGCAATGAGCCTGGATGACGGGCCGCGCCTGCTTGAAAAATACTCGCAACTCAAGGATATAGGTCAGCGCGTGAATACAGGAAGCTAAGCGCGAAAGGGGCAACGGCACGGCAGTAACGTCGCCTGTCGTTGCCCACATGCTGGCGGGCATTGGCAAAGGCAGCCGCGCATCACCTGTTAACTGACGCTTGCCACCAGCCATGGCGTCAGTTCGTCCAGTTCATGTTGCTGCAGTGGGTATTCCGCTTTTAACGCTTCAATGTGCTGCGCCATCACATCAGGTTGATAGGCTGCCCCCTGTAAGCGCGAGGCCAGCATTTCCAGAGGCGCAGGATTCAGGCTGTCACTGAAAATCTGGCAGCGGCTAATCGTGCCGCGCTCAACGTCAAAATGGATTTCCACACCGCCCCAGACGAAACGATTATCCAGTACGTGTGAAAAGTCCGGCGCCTGACCAAAATTCCATTCCCAACTGCTTTGCCGGGCAAACTGTTGTTCAAAGCCGGGCAGGTCGGGCAGCCGGTCGGGTGAGATGTGCTCGGGTTCACAGCGCGTGGCAAAATGTTCAAAACAGGCTTCAGTGATAGCGTGGCAGATATGTTCGTAGCGAATATCGGGAACCAGGGTTTGCAGATTGGTTACGCGTGCACGTACCGAGGCGATCCCTTTAGCCTGTAATTTTTTGCTATCCGGATTGAGATAATTTGCCAGGCGTGACAGATCGGCATTCATCAGGATTGTGCCATGATGGAAGCCACGATCGGGGGTTTCACGATAAGCCGAACCGGAAATTTTGCGCACGCCTTCATCCGTATCGATCACCAGGTCGTTGCGTCCGGACGCCTGGGCATTCACGCCCAGCTTTGCCAGTGCCTGCAGGATGATGGCGGTTGAGACACTTTTGTCATACTCGGGTTTGCCCGCCATAAATGTAAAGCAGCAGTTTCCCAGGTCATGGAATACCGCTCCGCCCCCGCTGCTGCGCCGCGCCAGTTTGATGCCATCCTCTGCCATTCGACGCGTATTACACTCTTTCCACGGGTTTTGCGCCCGACCAATCACCACGGTTTCTGCATTTCGCCACAAAAACAGTACCCGCTGGCTCGCCGGCATCTGGCGAAAAATACACTCCTCCACCGCCAGGTTGAACCAGGGATCGTTCGATTCTGATAACAGTAAACGCAAAGGGGGCATTATCGACTCCGTTTCCTTGAGAAATTCTGCCGCTACAGTAGGACAGAAGAGCAGTTTACTTCAGCCAGCCCCAGAGGCAATTGCCTCAGGACAGGCTGACGGGCTAAGCGGAGATCGTGATGCCGTGCAGCATGGCCGGTTCTGCGGGTGAGTTCCGCTTTGTATCAAATTTGTTTAATATCGATTTAATATATTTATAACCCAAACAACTATCAGGTTTATCCTCTGCAGATTGTTATGATTTGGTTAATTACCAGTGGATTATTAAAAAAGAGACGTCCATGATTCGCAGGCATGGAGAGAATCGGATGACGTGATTCTGCAACCTCAGTTGATTTTCTCTTACGCGCAGGTTCAGGCGCGAACGCGTCAGGCTTTCGCTCTTAACCCAGGCGGCGACATGTCTGACATCATGGGCACTACCCTCATCATAACCCGTATTCCGCAGACTGATTTGCTGCCAGCGACAGGCGGCTTTTACTGGAAGATATCATGAATCACTATTCACGCCGACGCGTGCTGAAGATGGTCGGACTGGTGGCTGTGACCAGCGCCGCCGGACATCTGCTCCCCCTGGCCCGCCTTAATGCCGCACAACCGGACGCCCAGGCAGATGAGCTGGACGTTTTCATGCAGGTTTCTCAGCAACTCACACAGCGGGATGAGCTTAACGAAACCGTGGGCAGTGCGCTGTATGACACCTTAAGCCAGACGCAAAAGAATTTCTCAGCTGCACTGGTACATTTAAGTAACCTGCTGACGCGTCAGACCGATCTGTTGCAACAGGAACGTTTGCAGTTTGCCGAGAGCGATACGGGCTGTGCGAAGCTGGCGGGTGCCATTCTTAGCGGTTGGTACACCGGGGTGGTGGGGAAAGGTAAAAATGCGCGATACATCACCTACATCAACACCCTTGCGAATCAGGTCGTCAATGACAAACTGGTTCCGCCGAGCTTCTCATATGGCGTCTGTGGCAGTTGGGCGAGTCAACCGTGATCCTTTTTAAGAGTAATGTCATCAATGAAGAAGAATGAGTCGGCTGATGTCGTCGTGATTGGGGCGGGCGTGAATGGCGCATTGCTGGCTACCCGATTGGCTAAAGCCGGTAAAACCGTTGTATTACTTGAGTCCGGGCCGAAAGTCGGCCGGGATGAGCTGGTCGAGCGCTTTCGTAGCTCCGCCTTTAAGTCTGACTTTATGTCGCCTTATCCCTTTTCGCCCATGGCGCCGCAGCCGCGATATACACCTGAACCCAACGACTATCTGCAGCAATTAGGCCCGCAGGCGTTTAATGCACAGTACATCCGCATCTTTGGTGGCACCAGCTGGCACTGGGCTGCCCAACTGTGGCGCTTTGTGCCCAATGATTTCCAGCAATACACACGTTATGGCGTGGGAAAAGACTGGCCGATTGGCTATCAGGATCTGGAACCCTATTACCATGAGGCGGAAGTTATCGCTGGTGTCGGGGGATCACCGGATAACGGATCGCCACGTAGCAAGCCTTTCCCGATGGAGCGCGTACCGGCGTCATGGCTACAGCAGCGTGTAACGGCACGGCTCGCGCCAGATTTCACCGTGCTGGATGACAGCACGGGGCGCAACAGCCGTAGTTATGATGGTCGACCAGCCTGCTGCGGCAACAATAACTGTATGCCGTTGTGCCCGATTGATGCGCAGTATCATGGCGGGCTGGCCGCTCAGCAGGCAGAAGACAGCGGCGTCCAGGTCATTACCGAGGCGGTGATTTATCAGCTTGAACACGATGGGCAGGGCAGGATTGTTGCCGCGAACTATTATGACTGGAATAAAACCAGCCATCGCATCACGGCACAGACATTTGTCCTCGCGGCCAACGCGATTGAAACGCCGAAGCTGTTACTGATGTCCACCAGCGATAAATTTCCGCAGGGAATTGCCAATGCCCGGGATACTGTCGGGCGTCATCTCTGCGATCATCCCGCGATTGGCGTCACCTTCGACGTAGATGAGGAGATCTGGCCGGGACGCGGCCCTGTCAGCCCGTGCTCGATTGGTCAGTTCAGAGACGGCGAATTCCGCCGCGAACATGCGCCATTCCGTCTGGATATCTCCAATGCCTCGCAGGTGGCGGCGGTGACAAAAGAAGTGCTGGAAGAGGGATACTTTGGTAAAAAACTCCAGGAGCAAGTCCGTTTCCGTGCGGCACGCCGTCTTAGCATTAAAAATGCGCTGGAGCAGCTCCCCAATCCTGACAATCGCGTGACCTTAAGCCGCAATAAAGATGCATTGGGATTACCCACACCTGCGTTGTTCTGGGATGTGGATGACTATGTGCAGAAAGGCACAGAAAAAACGCGTGAGTGCTATGACGCGATAGCGGCCAAGCTTGGCGCAACCAATATCCAGCACAGCAAAAGCGGCAAATTCTCTAATCGCCAACATATCATCGGCACCCTGTCGATGGGACACGATCCCGCCACCAGCGTAACTGATGCCTGGGGACGGGCGCACGATCATGAAAACCTGTTCATGGTCGGTACCGGCGTGATGCCAACGGTTGGTACCTGTAATGTTACGCTCACCGCCATGGCGCTTGCGCTGCGCACCGCTGACAAGATTTTGCAGGAGACACAGCATGGGTAAGCGATTAAGCCGGTTACTGCCTTTAGTGGTGCTCATGCTCACTGCAACCCAGGGCAGTGTGCAGGCAGAAAGCCAGACTGACCTTATAAAACGGGGTGAATACCTTGCTGTCGCCGGGGATTGTGCTGCCTGCCACACAGATGAAGGCAAGGCACCCTTTAGCGGCGGACATGCCATTAGTAGCCCGTTAGGGATCATTTTCAGCACCAATATTACGCCATCAAAAACGGCCGGCATAGGTGACTACAGCGAGAAACAGTTTGCCGATGCGCTACGCAGGGGCATGCGTGCCGATGGCAGCCATCTTTATCCCGCCATGCCTTACACCGCTTATGCCAAAGTGAGCGACAGCGATGTTTCGGCGCTTTATGCTTACTTTATGCATGGCGTCAAAGCCGTTGACACACAGCCGGAGAAAACTGCGCTGCCTTTTCCGTTCAACCTGCGTTTTAGTATGGCTGCATGGAATGTACTGTTCCTCGACACCAAACCCTTCAGGCCCGATCCCAGCCAGTCGGCAGAATGGAACCGTGGCGCTTATCTGGTCGAAGGATTAACCCACTGCAGCACCTGCCATACGCCGCGGAATTTTTTGATGGCGGAGCAACAGAGCAAATCGCTACAGGGTGCTTCTTTGGGAACCTGGTTTGCGCCGGATATCACGGCGAATACCTTACAGAGTGACGATCAGTGGTCACGAGAATCGCTGGCTGCCTACCTGGCGAGCGGTCACGCCGATAACGGGGCGACCGCAGCGGGGCCGATGCTTGAAGCCATCGATAAAAGCTTTTCCAGGATGACGCCGGAAGACCGGAACGCGATTGCGACCTATCTGATGCCTGTCGCCGAGCAGGAAGACAGCGATGCCGACACCGAGTCAGATGTACAGGAACCGGCCAGCGGGCTCACACCAGTAACCGGTGATGATACGCCAGATATGTTATCGGATATGACGGATGGCGAGCGTGTTTACCGCAATAATTGTGCCTCGTGCCATAACCTGGAAGGACAGGGCTTAACAGGATTCCCTGCTCTGACTAAACATCCGGTATTAGAGAAACCTACGGCGGATAACGTTGCGATGGCTGTGCTTGGCGGTGTCTGGCCAGCGAAGGGGCAGGGTATGATTGGCTTTGCCCATACGCTGGATGATACGCAAATTGCTGACGTCACCAATTATGTTATGCAGGATATCGGTAACAGTGCGGTGCGCATTACCCCGGACCGGGTGAAATCACTGCGTCAGGGCGGAGAGCCATCACTACTCTTGCCGCTAGCCCGCGCAGGCTTAGCGGTGGCTGTGCTGGCGGTCGTACTGCTGCTGTTTTGGTGGTGGCGTCGCCGACGCTAGTCGCTTTTTCTCCACGTCCCCGTGGACGTGGAGAATCGCCGTGACATCGGTGTAGTCCCCGGATAAGACCCGGCTGCTTATTACGGCAGTCAGCTACATGCCTTCTGAACACATTTCTGACCGCGCGCAACGCTATACTGAAGCCTCTCCTTTACTCTAAACTGAAAACAGCTGATATAAGTATTCCGTCAGGATGTGATTGATAACACGCTGTTTCTGATATTTTGCATTATCCCGTAGCGAGAGAATGGTAAACCGGCATGGAATTACGTCGAAAAAAAGATGTTGCAATGATGCGCATTTCGCCGCTGCTCAGAAGTATTACCCTGGCGGGGAGTTTATTAACGATTGGCGTGATTGTTGTTAATGTCTGGACGCTTCACCTGGACTGGCAAAGGACGGTTCGATTAGCTGAAGAGCGCGCGATCGATCTTTCTCTGGCACAGGCGCGCCAGGCAGAAGACACGTTTCTCCAGACAGAACTGTCACTGCGTGAAGTCCAGCGAGAAATTGAGTCCCAGACTGAGACCGGCGTGGATGTTTCAGCAATCAATAATATCATGCGCACCTTACAGAGCCGTCTGCCTCAGCTGGATGGCATCTTTTATTACGACGCGCAGGGTAAATGGATAGCCAGTTCCTTAACGCAGACACCTTCAGCAAATAACGCCGATCGGGAATATTTTGCCTACCATCGCAACAATCCCCGTAACAGCGTGCACGTCGGGCCCGCTTTACGTAGCCGCAGTTCGGAACGCTACGTGATCCCTGTTTCTTTGCGCGTCAGCGATAACTACGGTGATTTCCGTGGTGTACTTCTTGCCACGGTGAGTGTCGATTACTTTCGCCATTACTATGATTATTTTGTCATTGGCCCCAAGGATTTACTGGCGCTGATGCTGGCAGACAGCACTGTGCTTTATGCTCGCCCTTTGCCAGACAGCTACATTGGTAAAAACCTCTCATCCAGCCCGCTTTTCCATCAGTTACTCGAAAATTCACAGCGCGGTAGTGGTCAGTGGAAGGCTGAAGTTGACGGTATAACGCGCATTTTTGGCTTCGCTAGCTCAAGCCGTTATCCTTTCGTCGTTGCCGCCGGCTTTGATAAACAAGGGCTTTTCGTGCACTGGGCTGAAAGCAGGGTGCAGGGAGTGGTACTGAGTCTGGTGTTACTGATGGCGATCATCCTGCTGTGGATGTTAATGCGGCATGAAGCCCGGCGCAGTTTACGCTACCAAATTGAATTAACCCATCTCAGGGATGAACTCACCGCCGCCAACCACTCGCTGGAAAATCTGGCGAACGCCGATGGGCTAACCGGACTGGCCAATCGTCGTTATTTTGACCACTTTCTGAAAAAAAGCCTGTTGCACGGACGCAGTAGCGGAGGACCGGTATCGTTGATACTTTTCGATATCGATTATTTCAAACGCTACAACGATACCTATGGTCACGTTGCAGGTGACGCCTGTTTACAACAGGTGGGCCGTGTGCTGAAAACGTTCGCCCAGCGTCGGACCGATATTGCGGCCCGTTATGGCGGTGAAGAATTTGTCATCGTGCTAGCCGATACTCGCGCCGAGGATGCATTAAGGATGGCGTTGAGTGTGGTTGAGGCGGTCAGAGCGCTAGCTATACCGCATACTTCTACGGGGCTGGAGACGGGGTGCGTAACGTTAAGCGCTGGCGTGGCGTCTTCGGCGCCCGGGGAAGGACCGGAAAGCGCAGGATTGTTGATTAAACGCGCGGATGAAGCGCTCTATCGTGTCAAACACCAGGGACGAAACGGGGCCAGCATCTAGCTCGTGTCGAGCCGATCTGGCAGGGAAACCGCCCGGGCATTGCCCGGGCATTGCCCGGGCAGGTAAAGATATTTTGTCGCTACCGAATCCCTGCTTGTGCAGCGCTGGCAGGACGTTGGGGAAATAGATGTGTTGATAATATCCGCTCACGCTGTCGCTCCAGCTTTCGCCGTCCGCACGCCCGGTTGCTTGCCAGTGCTGAACCATTTCAGCATTGTAAGCCGCGATTTGCTGCTCCAGACCTTCGGTGTGATAGCTTTCTTCATGACGGAAGGTTTGCATCGGCAGGCGTGGTTTCTGAAATGCGGGTTGATCGACATACCCAATCACGACGCCCGCCACCGGGAACGTATATTCTGGCAAATTAAGCAGTGAGATCATCGCGTCAGGATCGCGGCGAATCCCCCCGATGGGCACGATGCCTAAGCCTTCTGCCCGGGCTGCTGCCATGATACTTCCCAGCGCAATGCCGACATCGGTAGCGCCAGAAACAATACTCTCAATACTTTCCTGAGCAACCTGCTCTTTGCCTACTGCCGCCATTGCCATACGGGATTTATGCATGTCGAGCACCAGGGTAATAAACACCGGGGCCTTAGCAATCCACGGCTGTCCACCGGCAATCTGGGAGATTGCCTGACGTTTCCCGGCATCCCGCGTGACGACCAGTGAAACCTGCTGTGAATTAACAGAAGTCGGCGCGCGATAGGCGGTGCTGATGATGCGATCCAGGATGGCATCGTCGACGGGTTGGTCGGTAAAGCTGCGTTCACTTTTATGGCTGGTAAACAGGTTAATAATATCGCTCATCGTTGCTCCAAAACGTTAACCTAAAATTCAGTTGCCTGAGGATAACAAATTTATGCCTGCCACTCTTTAACCGCACTGGCCTTAACCTGTCGATTAATAACAAATTTAACGGACAGGCAACCTGGAGACGTTAAGCATGACTAATGTGCCTGAGATAACATCCGGTTTGCGTTTTTACCACTCTGGCGAGTGACATGCTGGTGGGAAGGGTGCGGCAGGCCTCGCCACCACACGGTAAAGGCGGATACCTGTCTGAAGGGATAAACAGGGTACGGGCAGCTGATGAAGGATAAGCCTGGATGATTAAAAGCAGGCTTATCATTTTTCTGTCATTTTTCAGCCATAAATCGTTCATTTTTCTCCGCTAGCTTACTGCAATTCTCATTTGCAAAGCGGCGCATGTATGAGCCATTTGGCGCTTCATAACATCACCAAACGCTGGGGCGAGAAAATCGCGCTGGATAATATCAATTTTGACGCCGCAGAAGGGACGTTTGTTGCACTGTTGGGCCCTTCAGGCTGCGGTAAATCGACCTTACTCCGCACCATTGCCGGGCTGGAGACGGCCGACAACGGATCGGTCAGTTTTAACCATCTGGACATCACCCACTTACCGCCCTCCCAGCGCAAGCTTTCCATGGTGTTTCAGTCGTATGCGTTATTTCCTCATCTGAGCGTCAAAGAGAATTTGTTGTTCGGTTTAAAAGCCCGTGGCGAGGATAAACTCACGTTTGCCGATCGTCTGCGTCAGGTCAGTAAGCTGATGGAACTTGAGACGTTGCTGGATCGCTTACCGTCCCAACTGTCCGGTGGTCAACAACAGCGGGTGGCGTTAGGCCGTGCCGTTATCGCTAACAATACGCTGTGCCTGATGGATGAACCCCTTTCTAACCTTGATGCCAAACTGCGCCAAAGCATGCGTCGTGAAATTCGTGCCTTACAGAAAAAACTGGGGCTGACGATGCTCTACGTGACGCACGATCAGACAGAAGCGATGAGCATGGCCGACAGCATCATCTTGCTGAATGAGGGGCGAATTGAGCAGCATGACACGCCAGATAACCTCTATAACAATCCAGCCAGTGTGTTTGCGGCACAGTTTATAGGCGCACCGCCCATGAATATCTTACCGCTGACCTTTGACCACACGAATCACTACCTGAGCCCGCTTACGCAAGCCGTCGTTGAAGGTTTTAGCAATGGCGCGCTCAGCCTTGGGATTAGGGCAGAAGATATCCAGCTCATTAACGCCGATGGCGCGGCGCTGACGGCCAACGTCGTGAGTTATGAATATATGGGGGCGGACACCTTATTACAGTGCCAGCTTGCTCACAGCCATGCGTCGTTAACCGTCACGGTCCCGGGAATGAAACGGTTTATCGAGGGAAGCCAGACCGGGCTGCAATGGCCTGCCGATAAGCAATACCTGTTTTCAACTGATAGCGGTAAACGCTGTTTGCACGCTGAGCAGCTGATGTCTGTGTCATCCAAAAAATATGCGGTTTAACGGTCTTTTTACCTAAGGGAAAATCATGTCTGCCATTCGTCTGTCACATCTGCTTCCTGCATTGCTTATCGCAACGAGCGCGTCGGTATTTGCCGCCGATCCGGTTAAGTTGCAGATGTACTATCCCATCGCGGTGGGCGGAGAAATCAGCCACACCGTCGAAGCACTGGTCGCTGATTTCGAAAAAATTCATCCTGAAGTCAGTATTCAGCCGGTATATACCGGTGACTACGCCACGACGGTGACCAAAGCGTTGACTGCGTTTCGCGGCGGTAATGCACCGCAAATGGCGGTCATTGGTGATATCGAAGCCTATTCACTGATGGATGCGGGTGCCATTGTGGCGGCCAGCGACCTGGCAAAGGACGATGACGGTAAAAAATGGATCGACAGCTTCTATCCTGCTTTTTTGCGTCATATCAACGGTAAAGTGTGGGGCGTTCCTTTTCAGCGCTCGACGGTGGTGCTGTACTGGAATAAGCAGGCGTTTGAAAAAGCGGGTCTGGATGCGGATACACCGCCGGCGAACTGGCAGCAGGTGGTGGACTTTGGTAAAAAACTGGTCGTGAAAGACGGTGATAACGTCAGCCAGTGGGGCATTGAAATCCCGACTACGCCCAATGGCTACTGGGTGTTTCAGGGGTTTGCTGCGACAAACGGCGCGCATCTTGATAACGGCAAGGGCACCGCCGTCTATTTTAATACACCTAAAAATAGTGAAACGCTGCAATGGCTGGTCGATTTAGGCCAGAAAGAAGGCGTTTCACCGAAAGGCGCTATCGCCTGGGGCACGACGCCGCAGGATTTTCTCAGTGGCAAAACTGCGATGATGGTGACGACCACCGGGAACCTGAGTGTCGTGCGCAAAAATGCCAAATTCCCGTTTGGCATCGCAATGCTTCCTGAAAAAACCCAGCGCGGTAGCCCAACCGGCGGTGGAAATCTCTACGTCTTCAAAAATGCATCGGCAGCGCAGCAGAAAGCGGCAATGGAATTTATCCGTTGGGTCACCGCCCCTGAACAGGCCGCTCGCTGGAGTATTGCCACCGGCTACGTGGCGACCTCTCCCGCCGCATGGGAAACACCGGCAATGGAAGCGTATGTGAAACAGGTACCCCAGGCGCTGGTGGCTCGTGAGCAACTCAAATATGCCCAGCCAGAACTGTCGACCTACAACAGCGTACAAATTCAGGAGGCGCTGAACCACGCCATTGAAGCCGCCATTACCCAGGCTAAAACACCAGCAGAAGCTCTGGAAGCGGCGCAGAAACAGGCCGATCGTTTGCTAAAGGCTTACCAGTAACGCTATGGCGATGCGCATTCTTACACCGGCAGCGTCAGCCTCTCGCTCTGGTGGCGGGTCATTACAGCTGTGTGGCTATCTGCTGATTTTACCGGCACTGGTTTTTTTGCTGCTCTTTACCCACTATCCTGCACTGGCGACGGTGTGGGAAAGTCTGTTCAGCGCCTCACGTAATGGTCATCCGGCCCAGTTTGTTGGGCTGGATAACTATGCTGCGCTGCTGGATGACGATGTGTTTATCCGCTCGTTGTGGAATAACCTGCTGTATGCCCTGATCACTATTCCGCTGGCGGTCACGCTGGCTTTACTGATGGCGCTGGCCGTTAACCGGCGGCTGGCAGGGAATGCGGTGGTTCGTGCGGCGTTTTTTATTCCTTCTCTGCTGCCAATGATTGCCATTGCCAACCTGTGGCTGTTTTTTTACACGCCGCAGCTTGGCCTGCTGAACAAGCTGCTGGCGCTGTTTTCCTTTGCCCCCATTAACTGGCTCGGGGAGCCAGGCACCTCGCTGTGGTGTCTGATGGCGGTCTCCGTCTGGCGTGAAGCCGGATTCTTTATGATCTTCTATCTGGCCGCTCTGCAGCAGATTGATCCGCGACTGAGTGAAGCGGCACAAATTGAAGGTGCATCTCACGGGTACTTCTTCCGGCGCGTCCAGTGGCCATTACTGATGCCGACCACGTTATTTGTGCTAATCAACGCATCAATGAACGCATTTCGCATTGTCGATCAGGTGATTGCTATGACCAATGGCGGCCCGGACAACAGCAGCAGCCTGTTACTGTTTTACATCTACCGCACCGCATTCAGTTACTGGGATTTACCGGCAGCGGCGGCAATGACCGTGGTGTTACTGCTGATTTTAGCGGCCATTGCTGTGGTTAAGTTTAGGTTACTGGACAAGCGAGCCCATTATCAATGAAGCCTCAATGTGCTGTTGGTCGCCTGTGCCTGAATGCCGTTATCTGGCTGATGGCAGTGCTATGGTTACTTCCCATCCTGGTCGCGCTGTGGGTGGCGATACATCCCGCGGCAGAGCAGGGGAGCTTTACGCTCTTTGCTCCCCTGACGCTCCAGAACTTTATTGACGCCTGGCACGCTGCGCCCTTTGCCCGCTACTTTCTCAACACCATTTTGCTGGTGTTAATGATCGTCGTATGTCAGCTGGTGCTGGCCACCATGGCGGCTTACGCTTTGGTGCGTTTTCGCCTGAAGTATTCGGGGGTTTTGTTTGCGCTTATCCTGTTACAGCTGATGATCAGCCCCGATGTGTTGATCCTCAACAATTACCAAACGATTGGCGCGCTCGGGTTGCGCGATACCTTGACCGGCATTGCCTTACCCTATTTCGCCTCGGCCTTTGCCATCTTCCTCCTGCGCCAGACGTTTAAAAGCATTCCTGTGGTACTGGAAGAAGCGGCTGTCGTGGAAGGTGCCAGCCGGTTTTATATTTTACGTAAAATTTATATCCCGCTGGCCAGGCCGATTTATATCGCCTTTGCACTGGTATCTGTTAGCTTCCACTGGAATGATTTTCTCTGGCCACTGGTGATTACCGATTCTGTTAAAGTGCGGCCATTAACGGTCGGGCTGCAGTTATTTTCTTCGCCGGAGCAGGGCGTTCAGTGGGCGCTTATTGGGGCGGCGACGATCATGACAACGCTGCCGTTACTGCTGCTGTTTCTGATTTTCCAGCGCCAGTTTATCCAGTCGTTTATGCGTGCTGGCATACGTTAAGGTGTCCCGCATGTTAATGCCTCACTCGCTTAGTCTGCCACAACGCGCATTACTGGCGGAAGTCGCTCAGCTGTATCAACTGCCGTCGCTGCGAACTGTGGCGACAGGGGATAACAGGGTTTGTTTTGGTCTGATTGCCGATCCGCAATATGCGGATATCGAGCCGGATATTGACAATAATCTCTATTATCGCAACGGACTACAAAAGCTACAGCGGGCCATCGGGGTGCTTAACGCGCAGCCGCTCGATTTTGTTGTCACGCTGGGCGATCTGGTCGATCGCGACTGGCAAAGCTATGCGGCGGTGCTGCCTGTGTATCAAGGCTTACAGCATCCTCATGCCGTGGTGCTGGGTAATCACGATGCGCAGACTATAGCCGCACGGCTTGAGGGAAAGCTTCCCTTACCTAAGAGCTATTACGCCTTCCGTTTCAACGGATGGCGTTTCATTGTCTACGATGGCAACGATATCAGTGTTTACTGCAATGCACTCAACGGCACAGACCGTGAACAGGCCGCGGCGTTGCTGGCCCGACTCCAGCGCGCGCAGCAACCCCAGGCACAGCCCTGGAATGGCGCCGTGGGTAGACAGCAACTGGACTGGATTGAGCAGCAGTTACAGGCCGCCCAACAGTGCGGGGAAAGCGTCGTGGTATTGGGGCATTATCCGCTGGCACCCGAGAATACACATATGTTGATGAATGCCGGAGAGTTGGTGGATTTATTTACTCGCTATCGGGTACGCGCCTGTTTTGCCGGGCACGATCATCGTGGCGGCTATGCGCGTATTGAGCACACCGAGTTTTTCACTATGAAAGGAATGCTGGATGGTCCGTCAGATGCGCCCTTTGCGCGGGTGGAAATAGACGATAACACACTCAGGTTACATGGCTTTGAGGGAGAGGTAAGCCACTGCTCAAGGACATTAAATCGCGTTTAATCACCACCATTCCTAATCAGACCTCTTTTCCCCTCTTTTTAAAGATGATTTAGTTACATCATACTGTAAGTGAAATCATTAAGGTGCCCGAATCAGGCGCGGAGCGGCGGGTAAGTTAAGGCGTAATGGCGATGTAGAGAAAGATGGCGCTTAGCTGAGACGGCGAACCCTGTTAAGCCAGCGTGCGCTAACGCCACCCGCTTAAACGTTCATCGATTAAATGAATGTGGTGTCATTCAGACCCTGGCTATGTATTTTCCGCCTGGCTCATCGTGCTATCAGCGGCTGGTGGGACAGAGATATGTTGTCGCGCTGAAATATTGTTTCTTGTTTTCATACTCACCAGGACAGCATGAATATTTATAACGGAGAGTAAAAAATAACGCCTTAATCTGTCAGTGCGCCTGAGCACCGGGAAAGTGTACTTTTATCATCTGACAGAGTGAAGCTGCTGCTGCGGATACGTTTTTTTCTGCGTAATGCAGCGTGACGCCAATGCTTCCTGCATCAGGCAATTTTTGCCCGGTAATAATCCCTAACGATGACGGCATGCCTGTTTCAGTGCGTAACGTAATGCCCAGCCCCGCTGCGGCTGCGGCCCATATACCGCTCAGGCTTCTGCTGGTAAACGCAATACGCCACGGGATATTCATGCTGTCCAGTGCGGCTGTCGCTGCGCTACGCATCATACAGGGTGCATCAAAAACCAGTAACGGCAACGGTCGGTTCTGCAAGAAAAATGTGCCGATATCCAGATCCTTTGCGCCTATCCAGCATAGCGGTAACGTGCCAAGCGACTGGCTATAAGCACTGCTCTCTTTACCCTGCCAACTCAGTGCGATATCGAGTTCGTTTTGGCGAATAGCTTCTAACAGAGGTTTATTACGGGTGACCGTTGCTGATATCTGCACATCGGGATGCGTACGTGAAAATTGTCCAAGAATGGTGGGAAGGAGTGACTCTCCAAAGTCTTCCTGCAAACCCAGACGTAGCTCGCCACGGATACCAACGGCCTTAACGGCTGCATAAGCTTCATCGTTCAAACTCATGAGCCTGCGCGCGTAAGCAAGCATAATTTCACCCTGGGCTGTAAGAACCAGATGTCGCCCTGACTTTTGCACCAGCGCTGCACCTGCCTGTTGTTCGAGCTTTTTAAGTTGGGCGCTCACGGCCGATGTTGAACGACCTAAGCGTTCAGCGGCGGAAGCAAAGCTACCCAGCTCAATGCCGGTCACAAAAGTGCGTAAGGTTTCCGCATCGAACGTAACGGGTCTTTTAGCCATTATCTGTCCTGTTTTTTGGGATTAAGTGTCCCATTATTTCTGATTTTATAAATTATTGAGGCGTTTTATCTTTTTACCACATCCACCAGAGGAAGATAAATGAACGCTATAAAGGTGACCCGAGAAAACATGGCTGAACTTGCCCCAAAGCTGGCATTGCTCAGTGAAGAGGTGCTGTTTGGCGATATCTGGCAGCGGGAAGCACTTTCCCCGCGGGACAGAAGTTTAGTGACGGTCAGTGCACTTATTGCGCTGTCTCGACATGAGCAACTGGACTGGCATCTTCAGTTCGCGCGGAAGAATGGGGTTTCTGATGAGGAAATAACAGAAGTGATAACGCATCTTGCCTTTTATTGCGGATGGCCAAATGCCGTTTCTGCGTTGACCGTCTTCAAAAATGCACAGCCTGAGTAAGGAGCCTGTATGCCTGTCACTCGTATCGCTATCTCAACACCGCGTTTTCAGCAGTGGCGAGAGGCTGTTTCTGATGCTTTACAGCAATCACTTGAAGCGTCGTTTGCCGTACCACGCGGTGACTGCTTTCAGTTTTTTGATTGTTATGACGAACGTAGCCGCATTTTTGATCGGCACTATCTGTGCGACGGGGAAGCGGGCCGTAGCGATGACTTCCTTATGTTTACTGTTACCGCCGGTAAAGCGCGCAGCACTCAACAAAAGCAGGCTTTTTATCGCGATCTGATCGGGCGTCTTGAACAAGCGACTGGCATAAACCCCCGCGATGTCATGGTCATTATTCATTTCACACAATCTGAAGACTGGTCTTTCAGTCATGGGAAAATGTTTAGCCTGACGGCTATTCCACACGCTTAAGGAGAAAAGTATGCTTGCTATGCAATATCGGTTTGTTCTTCCTGCTGATTACGACATGACAATCATTAAACGCCGGATTAATGACCATGGGCATAAGATGGATGGCTTTCCGGGTCTCCTGTTTAAAGCCTGGCTTTATGCCTGCAAATCCAACAGCCCGACATACAGTGAAGAAAACAGCTATGCGCCATTTTATCTGTGGCAGAACGCAGAAAGCCTGCACCGTTTTCTGTCCGGGGCAGGTTTTAAAAAACTTACCGAGGATTTCGGCTGGCCACAGGTGCACACCTTTCCGGTCTTATCGGCTGACTTAGGGCCAGATATCTCGCATGCTGGCTTTGCATCCCTGGCGGTGAGTCGCGTTCCTGCTTACAGCGAACTTTCCGGGCTTACTCAGTGCACAAATCAATCCGGGGCTGTAGCACGCGTCTCTGCTCTGGATACCTTTCACTGGCGGCGCATAGCATTTTGCCTGTGGACAAAAGCGCCTGCGCAAAATGCACTGCACACGCAACACTACGAGGTTGGTCGTCTCTCTTTTCCCTAAATGTGCCTTATTTACCGTCTGACACAAAATTATCGGTTAACCGGATATCTAAATGACCGGTTGTGTGGCTATCTTACAGTACATGCCAGACTATTTCGTATCACCACGCTGGCAACGCAGTCGCGTTATCACATGACGTTAATTTTTCCATTTTTAGCTAACGAACCTAGTATTAAAGTACAAGGGCACTTTTGCCTGCTTGTCGACGGAGAAAAAAATAATGCGTATCAAGAATCACCTGAAAATATTGACGACCGCAACGCTCCTGGCACTGAGCCTGCCGATGACCTCCGCATTTGCTGCATTACCGGTCGGTGCAAATGCGCCAGATTTTAAACTGGAAGCCGCACTGGCAGGTAAAGAAACAACCTTCTCCTTGCAGCAGGCGCTGCAAAAAGGCCCGGTCGTGCTTTATTTTTTCCCAGCGGCGTTTAGTGCCGGTTGTACGTTAGAAGCACACGCATTTGCTGAAGCCACCGATGAATTTAAAAAACAGGGTGCGACAGTTATCGGCGTGACCGCAGGTAACACCGACCAGATTGAGAAATTCTCAAAGCTTGAATGCCGCGATAAATTCACCGTTGCCGCCGATCCGGGTGCCAAAGTGGCCGCGGAATATAAAAGTACCATGGAGATGAAAGGTAAAACGCTTTCCGATCGTACCTCCTATGTTATTGCGCCAGATGGCAAAATTTTACTGAGCTATACGGATAAAAACCCGGAATCCCATATCCAGAAAACGCTGGATGCCGTGAAAAAATACCGCCAGGCTAACCCGGCTTAATCTCAGATCTGGACAGATAAATCATGCTGACTGCTATCGCCGCCGCTTTTCTGGGTGGCATCATACTTAATCTTATGCCATGCGTGTTTCCGGTTATTTCGCTCAAAGCGTTGAGCCTGATACGGCATCACGCCAGCCCAGCCCATGCTCGCGCAGAAGGGCTCGCGTTTTTGGTTGGCGTTGTTGTCACCATGGTTTTACTGGTCAGTCTGTTATTGCTGGCGCGATTGGGTGGGGCATCCGTGGGCTGGGGCTTTCAACTGCAATCACCTCTGGTGATTGCAGTGTTAGTCCTGGTGATGCTGGCCTCGGCGCTCAATCTGTTCGGCCTGTTTGAAGTGGGATTATCACTTCAGCGGGTCGGCGAAGTCGGGGGCAGCCAGGGTGGGCTGATTGGTTCCGCGTTGACAGGGGCATTGGCCATCATTGTTGCCACTCCCTGCAGTGCGCCCTTCATGGCCAGTGCGGTAGGTTATGCGCTGACGCAGCCGCCCTTTATCAGTTTTATTATTTTCCTTTCGCTGGCGCTGGGCTTTGCCGCGCCTTTCACCTTGATTTCCTTTTTCCCCATCGTCGCCAGGATACTGCCATCGCCGGGCGCCTGGATGATCACCTTAAAACATGCCCTGGCATTTCCGATGTTAGGTGCGGCTGGCTGGTTAATCTGGGTGCTGGAGCGCCAGGCAGGCTCAACCGCGCTGGCGGCGATACTAACCTGCTGCCTGCTACTGAGTTTTGCCGCCTGGCTGTATGGGCTGGCACAGAAGCGGCAGATGATGGGAAGGCGGCATTGGGCTTTACACATCGCTACGGCTGTCGTGATCGTTTTGCTGGTTCCCCCTTTAGTCACGCTTAAGGGCTCAACGGCGGCAGCGGATTCGTCAGATGTTGTTGCGGCGGCGGCGGTTGCGTGGTCACCTCAGAACGTTGATGCCATTAAAGGGCAGGGTAAACCGGTCCTGGTGAACTTTACCGCCTCCTGGTGCATTACCTGCCAGGTAAACGAACGCACCTCGCTGTCTACCCAGGCGGTAAAAACGGCCATGGCACGCACGAACACCATCTATATGATTGCAGACTCGACAAAGTACAATCCTGACGTTGAACAGGCGCTCAGTGACTTTGGTCGTGGTGGGTTGCCGCTTTATGTGGTTTATCCGGCTGATGGCGGAAAACCGGTGGTGCTGCCTCAGGTATTAACCCCCGGAACGGTAATTACTGCCTTGCAGCAGGCAAGTGAAAAAGGCAAAAAATCTTAGTGGCAAAAGCAGGACGTGAATGCCTGCCGGACATACCCTGACGGAGGCCCGCTATTTTCTTCGCAGCGAATTTTCTTCGCGGCGACAGCGCACGTCCATCGCGTGCATAAAGAATGCCTGATTAAACGGCCATAGCCCGTTGGGCTAAGGCCGCTATTATCAGCAGTTTCATGGCTTTCTAGCAAAACCCTTCACAGGATGATGATGAAAACGATTGGGCTTATTGGCGGCATGAGCTGGGAATCGACAATCCCTTATTATCGTTTAATTAATGAGGGGATCAGGTCCCGGTTAGGCGGCCTGCATTCTGCAAAACTGCTTCTGCACAGCGTCGATTTCTATGAGATTGAAGCCTGCCAACGCAGTGGTCACTGGGATCGGGCAGGTGAGTTACTGGCCGAGGCAGCACAAGGTCTGGCAATGGCCGGAGCTGATGCCATCGTGTTGTGCACCAATACCATGCATAAGGTTGCCGACGCGATTGAGTCCCGCTGTGATTTGCCGTTTTTACATATTGCCGACGCGACGGGCCGCGAGATAGTGAGCAAAGGAATGAACCGTGTTGCCTTGCTTGGCACACGATATACGATGGAACAGGATTTCTATCTGGGTCGCCTGACTAAGTCGTTCTCAATAAACACTGTCGTACCCGAAGCGGAGCAACGTGAGGTCATTAACCGCATCATTTTTGATGAACTGTGTATGGGGATATTTACGGACGCTTCCCGGCACTATTATCTTGACGTGATACAGCAACTGGCTACGCAAGGCGCACAAGGCATTATTTTTGGCTGCACGGAAATAGGCTTGCTGATTCCAGAACAGCAAAGTGCGTTACCGGTGTTCGATACCACCAAAATTCATGCCAGCGATGCGGTGAATTTCATGCTGTCCTGATTCACCCTTACAGAGTGAATCAGTGCACAGGCGTTTAAAGCGTGTCGAAGATAACGTAGAGCTTGCGCATGGTTGTGTCCATCACCCAGGTGCCTTCGGTATTGGCTTCGAAGAACAAGGTATCACCGGGTTTAAAATGCTGCGGTGCTTCGCCATCTGCTGTAAACGACCCTGTTCCTGACAGGAAATGCATCATCTCTGCTTGCTTAACGCCACGACGATAACTTCCAGGCGTACATTCAAAAATGCCCATATCAATGCTTTCATGGCCCGGAATTACCTTTTGCAGTCCTGCCAGTGCGATTTCGGGTGAGCCAGGCAGACCTTCCACGGTTCCCCATGGCTCAAGCGTCTTGAGTGAAGCAGGTTGTTCAAGTTTTTGTACTTTCATTTTAGGCTTCCCGAGCCAGCCGCCACGAATGCGGCCTGATAGTGATTGATGCTTCAGGATAAACAAAAGCAGAAAAACAAAGCGCGTCTTTAACGTTTCCTCATGAAAGTTATGCGCAAATAAGATCGCCGTAAAAGCATGAAATTTCTGACAGCCTTGGGCACAGGGTTTACACGCACGCGGATGTTGGCATTACGGTTTGAAGCCACGTTTAAGACTGGAGCCAGGCGGTATCATCAGCCTTTTATTTTCCACTGCTCTAATTGAGTTTGGTACATTATTCGCGTGCGTTACTGAGCGTCTTCGCAGCCAGGTTAAACGACATTAATCTGATTTATTATATGATTTTATTGAATAATTTTAATTTAAGCGTGATGTAAACAGGTCACGATCTGGCAAGGAATAATCTGATTTATTAGGTCCGTCTTACAATGGAAATATAAAGGATCTATCTTGCCACTGCTGAGGTTAGATACAGCGCAGAGCAGAACAGCAGAGCGTTCTGTGATCCCAGGAGCAATCTCTAAAGGGTAAGCTATGAAAAATTCCTCCGTCAAAATGGCACTGAAAACAACGGTATTCTCGATCGCGACGTTTGTTACTTTTCAGAATGCAGCATTAGCGGCTCCCGACGCGCATCACTTATTTTCAATAAATGATCAACAGCCAGTTTCTTCTTTGTTCCAGAAAAACAAGCCGGATAATACGGGTAAAATTGAGCTTGCAGCACATCAAAAGCTGTCAAGCGGTCTGCGTATTAATCCTGCCTGTGATGATACCGGTGAACCCTGCCCGCACGATGACACTCAGGATGACATGTCCTGAATTCGACCTGCCGCACTTCCTGATCTGAACACTGATGCTTCGATTGGATCTCAACCGCCGAAGGGCGGTTTTTTATGTTGTCCTGCGAAGTTCAGACGGTATGTGCATCGCATCGCTAATGCCCATTTTAACGCGGTTTGCCATCACATCTTTCCTTACCGGTTAACTGTTTCGCTTTAAAAATGAACGATCTGTGCCACGATAAATTAAATTCTTAACGGCGGTTAAACGGTTTGAAGATTTACTCACCCCGGCCAGCAGAAGTGTTCTGGTTAGCTATGCTCAGAAGACAGTAACCCGTTTTCGCTATTTATCAGGGAGTCATTCGATGAAAAAACTTTCACTTATTCTTGTTACCGCAGGTCTGCTTATGGCGATGAGTTCACAGGCAGAGGCAAAAGGCTGTCTGAAGGGCGCGGCCGTGGGCGGTGTGGCGGGTCACGTTAAACATCACGGCGTTGCCGGTGCAGCAGCAGGCTGCGCAGTTGGCCACCATATGGCCAAAAAGAAACAGAAAGAGGCTGACAGTAAACAGCAGGGGCAACAGCAGGGCGGTTAATCCTCCTGTTTATTCCTGCCCCTCTCTGAGAGGCGGCAGGAACGGGCTACACAGGTTTGGTCGCCCGCGCCTCTCTGTCCTGTCACACCCTGTTCAGCTCCTCCACGCATTGCTGCCCTCTTTCCTCCTTCGCCGCAGTACCTCAGCTCAGTAAGCTGGCTGCCACATTGACGGATAGCCCCAGAATAGCCAGATTAAAAATAAACGAGATGACCGACTGTAACAGCGCGAGTTTACGCATTTCCATCGTGCCCGTTGCCACATCAGCCGTCTGGGATGCCACCGCGATGGTAAATGAGAAGTACAGAAAATCCCAATAGGCGGGATTGGCAGGCTTTTCCGGGAAGATCAGCGGGATAACGCCATGGCTCCGATGCAGGTAGTGCTGATGAGCATAGTGCATAGCAAATGAACTGGGCAGCAAGGCCCATGACGCAATAAGCGTCAATGCAGTCAGTAACATATGCAGGGCGCGCGGCGTACCCGTGAGACTTTTTAGCGTTGGCAGCTCGCTCATGATCGCGACGATGCTGATCATACAGGCAACAATTACCATCCCCAGAACCAACGTGGCGCTTTGATCCTGCATCTGGGCGATGTGCTTGATTTGGTCAGCCTCCGTGCGCAGCATACGAAACCAGATAAACCACAGATAAAGCCATGCCAGCACGTTCCAGCCGATCAACAAACGCTGTAATTCTCCTAACTGCTCAGGCAAGAAGAAATAACAGATTACGCCTGCGGCGATGGAGATCAGCAGGCGCAGGCGTGCAAAGAGATGTGATGTCAGGGAAGAGGACATGGTAATCCTGTTTTGACTGAATATTGAATCAGTTAACTGTAGTTGATGACGAGGAGCATGGCACTGGAAGTATGCACGTAAGTGATCAATATCTCGCCTGGCCGCGCCCATTTCTTTATCAAAACAAGCCACTCTCAGCACTGATTATGTGCAACGCACATTCAACGCTCATCATTCTGGTGCTCATGATGTCCTTAAATTATGCATTCTACTGATTTATCACCCTTTAATTACTGGCACGCCAATTGCTAAAGTTTTAAAAGAAAGCAGCGCATCACACAATTTGTTATCGAATAGCCAGCTAGGGTTCCGGTTCACACAGGTGAACGTCTGGTCCGAGAGCAGGCGACCTCTGCGAGGTTACACGGCGGGACAAAAGCCCGGGAGACAGCAGCACCTTTGGGTGTCGCGCTGCTCCCGTTTTTTTGTGCCAACCAGAGGTTAACCATGAAGACATCGCCGCTCCTCCGCTCACTTTTTCTGTCGCTGGCGCTGCTGGCCAGCTTTCCCTCTTTCGCCGCAGTAAAAAAAGAGTTCAACATCTGCTGGACTATCTATGCGGGCTGGATGCCCTGGAGCACCATCAGCAACGAAAAAATCATCGACAAATGGGCCAGTAAATACGGCATCAAAATCAATATCGTGCAACTCAATGACTATATCGAATCCATCAATCAGTACACGGCGGGTCAGTTTGACGGTTGCACCATGACCAATATGGATGCATTGACCATCCCAGCAGCAGGCGGCGTTGATACGACAGCACTGATTACCGGCAGCTATTCCGAGGGTAATGACGGTGTCGTGCTAAAAGGGGTGAATAAAAAACTCAGCGATCTGAAAGGGATGTCGGTTTATCTGCCAGAGCTTTCGGTGTCGCACTATTTGCTGGTCCGTGGTCTGGAAAAAGCCGGACTGCAGGAAAAAGACGTTAAAGTCGTCAATACCTCAGATGCGGATATTGTCTCGGCTTTCGGCACCAGCAACGTACGGGCGGCAGTGGCCTGGAATCCACAGCTTTCGGTTATCAAAAAGACCCCACAAACCACAGAAGTGTTCAGCTCTTCGGAAGTGCCCGGCGAACTGATTGATATGATGGTCGTGAATACCCAAACCTTAAAAGATAATCCCGCCTTGGGCAAAGCGCTGACCGGTGCCTGGTTTGAAATGATGAGCAAAATGCAGGCTGGCGATACGCAGGCGCTGAGTGCTATGGCTGCCGATTCCGGCATTGACCTCGCCGGTTACAAAGCACAGCTGAAAACGACCCATCTGTTCTGGACGCCTGCCGACACGCTGACCTTTATCTCCTCGCCGGATCTGGCGAAAACCATGCAGCGGGTTGCAACATTCTCCTTCGATAAAGGATTGCTGGGAGAGGGCGCACAAAGTGCTGACTTTATCGGCATGATGTTTCCCGGCAACACCACCGTCGGCGATACAGCAAACATCAAACTGCGTTTCGACGACAGCTATCTGAAGATGGCTGCTGCGGGCAAGCTGTAATAACTGATCTCGGGAGTTCATGTCATGCGCCACATCAATCGCCATCCCCGACAGGGGATGCGCCTGACGCTAATGCTATTGCCGTTTGTGTTATTGATCGCCACCTGGTTTATCGGTTCGGCGGTGCGGCTGGAGGCTAATCCGCAGGACAAGCTGCTGCCTGGTCTGTCACAAATGATCGCAGCCGTTGACCGGATGGCATTGACCCCCGATAAGCGCAGTGGTGATTATCTGCTGTGGGCTGACACGCTGATTAGCCTCAGCCGTTTGCTGATTGGCCTGACGCTCTCTTCGCTGATTGGCTTGTGTATTGGTATCGCCGCTGGCGTCTTCCCGTTGTATCGCGCGGCGCTCTCGCCGCTCATGACCGTGATTTCGATGATCCCACCGCTGGCTATCCTGCCGGTGCTGTTTATCGTTTTCGGGTTAGATGAGCTATCGAAAGTCATGCTCATCGTTATCGGCATTACACCAATGCTGGCACGTGACCTTGAACAGCGCGCGCGGGAAATTCCGGCAGAGCTGTTTATCAAAGCGCAAACCCTTGGTGCTAATAGCTGGACGGTCGTCCTGCGGGTAGTGCTACCCCAGCTTTTATCGCGCCTTATTACCTCGTTGCGACTGCTGCTGGGATCGGCCTGGCTGTTTTTGATCTCCGGTGAGGCGATTTCCGCTACTGCCGGTCTGGGTTACCGCATTTTCCTGGTTCGACGTTACATGGCGATGGACGTGATTATTCCTTATGTCATCTGGATAACGCTCATCGCGTGGCTGATGGATTTGGCCTTAAGGCAATTGCATAAAACCTGCTTCAAGTGGGCGGAAGGAGGCCAGGGATGAGTTTTATCGATATCAAAAATATCTGGCAGGAATACGGTGACCACGTGGTGCTGGAGCGCATCAATTTGCAGGTGAAAGAGGGCGAGTTCTGCTCAATGGTTGGCGCGTCCGGCTGCGGTAAATCGACGTTTTTACGTCTGTTGCTTGGCCAGGAAAAGCCAACCAGGGGAGAAATCATGCTCGATGGCAAGACGCTGGCGGCGGAACCCGATCGCAGCCGTGGCGTGGTATTCCAGCGCTATTCGGTATTTCCGCATCTTAACGTACTGGATAACGTCGCCATTGGTCTTGAACTGGCGGCTTCACCGCTGTTTGGCCGTTTGTTTGGCGCAAGAAAACGCGATGCCCGTCAGCGAGCGCAACTGATGCTGGAGAAAGTAGGGCTGGGGCACGCGCTCGATAAATACCCGGCGCAGCTTTCCGGCGGGATGCAGCAGCGGTTGGCAATTGCCCAGGCTTTCGTCATGCAGCCGCGGGTGCTGCTGCTTGATGAGCCTTTCGGCGCGCTGGACCCCGGCATTCGCAAAGATATGCATGCGCTGCTGCTCCAGCTGTGGAGCGAAACCCGAATGACGGTGTTTATGGTCACCCACGATCTTGCGGAAGGCTTCAACCTGGGCACCCGGCTGCTGGTTTTCGACAAAGTGCGCCTTGACCCCCAGGCACCCAACGCATGGGGCGCGCGCGTGACTTACGACATCCCGCTCAATGAAGCGCGCATGGCGCAACTGGTAACCGGTAGCAACAATAATCTTTATGCATTAAGGAGATAGTTTGATGACCGCACTTTTTCACTCCTCACCCAGCCTGCGCGAAGAGCGGCTTCCCGGCGGGGCGCATACCTCGTTCATTTTGCGCAAGGGGCAAATTCTGCGCCTGACCGATATCGACGGTGGGGCTAACGTCAGCATGATGATGCTTAATCCTCACGAAAAAAGTGAACGCCTGAATCTGCCGGATACGCTTAAGGGCCAACATACCGCTCGCCTGACAGCCGGGCATTGCTTCTATTCCGATATGGGCCGTGTGTTGGCCGGTATTGTCGCGGATAGTTGCGGCTGGCACGACCCGTTCGGCGGGGTACTCAATGCAGAGGAAACGCGTAATAAGTACGGTACGGGCCGCTACCAGGAACTGCGTAACGGCTTCTACCGTAACGGTGTCGATAATCTCCTGGTGGAGATGGGCAAATGGGATCTGGGCCTTGAAGATTTGCTGATGGTTATCAACTTCTTTAGCAAAGTGAGCGTTGATAAAGACGGCCGCTTCACGTTTCACCGGGACAATAGTCGCGCGGGGGATTACGTCGAGCTGTTTTCACCTATGGATGCGCTGATAGTACTGACTGCGCTGCCACATCCTCAGGACCCCGCCGCTGAATACGATCCGCGCCCGATCCAACTGAGCTGGTATCAGGCTGACGATGTGCAGGCAGTGACGGAAGCGCTATTCACACGCGATGAAAATCAGCGCGCGTTCCTCAATACCCAACTCTTTTCCCTGTAAGGAGGCTGTGATGACCCTTATCAACAGTAACCGTCGTCCTGAAGATGCCGTTTATCGCCATGTGATCCCGGCGGGAGAACCCTGGCTATTTGAGGTAAAGAAAGGGCAAACGCTGCGCCTGCTCGACCTCGAAGGCAATCAGGCGATCGATACGCTGTTTTACAATGCTGATAACCCACGCGAACGCTACGATCCGCAGCGCACGCTGCGTCGTCAAGGTAACGCTTACCTGACGGCGGGCAGCGTCCTCTATTCAAATCTCGGCAATCCGCTGCTGACCATCGTTGCCGATACCTGTGGACGCCACGATACCCTTGGTGGTGCCTGCGCGCAGGAGAGTAATACCGTGCGCTATGCCCACGACAAACGCTATATGCACAGTTGCCGGGATAATTTTCTCTGCGCCTGCCTACACGATGGCCGCCTGCATAAGCGCGATATCGGTGCCAATATCAACTTTTTTATGAATGTCCCCGTAACGCCGGAAGGCAGCCTGACCTTTGAGGACGGTATATCGGCCGCAGGAAAATACGTTGAGTTGTTTGCCGAGTGTAACGCTGTGGTGCTGATCTCCAACTGTCCGCAGTTGAACAACCCCTGCAATGGCTGGAACCCTACGCCTGCAGAGGTGCTGGTATGGAACTGAGTCAACGGCAGTAACAGCGATGTCTGGCCTTCCGGCTCTTCGCTGTTAGCACCGACCACCTGAACACGTACACCGTCGCACCCATCTTACGTGCCGGTTGGCCCCGGGGACGGCCCCAGGGGAACATCGAATGTTGCGGGACGGCCCGCTTCCCTGAGAGTTCCGCTTATGTTTGATAGCTTACTGATTGCCAATCGCGGCGCGATCGCCTGCCGCATCTTGCGTACTCTGCGCGCCATGCAGGTGAAGGGCGTCGCCGTGTACTCTGAAGCAGACCTGAGCAGTCTGCATATCCGCGATGCGGATGAAGCTTTAAGCCTCGGTGACGGCCCGGCGATGCAAACCTATCTGGTGGCTGAAAAAATCATCGCCGCGGCGCAGCAAAGCGGGGCCAACGCGATTCACCCTGGCTACGGTTTTCTCTCAGAAAACGCCGCATTCGCCGAAGCCTGTGAAAAAGCAGGGCTGATTTTTGTCGGACCAACGCCACAGCAGCTGCGTACCTTTGGCCTGAAACACACCGCCCGAGCCCTGGCCAAAGCAGAAGGTGTACCGCTGTTGGAAGGGAGTGAACTGCTGGCTGATATCGACGACGCCAGCCGCGCAGCAGAGGCGGTAGGCTATCCAGTGATGCTCAAAAGCACCGCCGGAGGCGGCGGAATTGGTATGCGCGTCTGCCGGGATGTGCAGGAACTCGCGGAGGCGTTTGAAACGGTCCAGCGGCTGGGGCAAAACAACTTCAGCGATGCCGGCGTGTTTCTTGAAAAATACATTGAGCGCGCCCGTCATCTTGAGGTGCAGATCTTTGGCGATGGGCAGGGGGAGGTTATCGCCTTAGGCGTACGTGACTGTTCGGTACAGCGGCGTAATCAGAAAGTGATTGAAGATACACCGGCACCCAATCTCCCTGAAGGCATGGCGCAGGCGCTCTGCGCGGCGGCCATTTCGCTGGGCAAAGCCGTAAACTATCGCAGCGCTGGAACGGTTGAGTTTGTCTATGACAGCGTGGCGCAGCAGTTTTATTTTCTTGAAGTAAATACGCGCCTTCAGGTGGAGCATGGTGTAACGGAGCAGGTCTGGGGCGTTGATCTGGTGCGATGGATGATTGAACTGGCGGCGGGCGATTTGCCCCCACTGGATGACTTATTTGCCGGGCTAAAACCACAGGGGCATGCTATTCAGGCAAGAATTTATGCGGAAGATCCTGGCCGACAGTTCCAGCCTTCGCCCGGCCTGTTAACCGAAGTCGTCTTCCCGCCTGCCGATGGTGAAACGCTACGTATTGACCGCTGGGTCGAAGCGGGATGCGAAGTCCCGCCGTTTTTTGATCCTATGCTGGCAAAAACCATCGCCTGGCGTCCCAGCCGCGATGAGGCTATCGCCACGCTGACGCAGGCGCTGGCGGAGACCCGGTTATACGGCGTAGAAACTAATCGCTTGTACCTGATGCAAATTTTGGCTTTCGCTCCCTTTGCCGCAGGCGAACCCTGGACCCGCTGTCTTGAGCAACTGTGTTATCGAGCCGCCACGGTTGAGGTACTGAATGCCGGAACCCAAACCAGCGTTCAGGACTATCCTGGGCGGCTGGGATACTGGGCGGTGGGCGTGCCGCCGTCGGGACCGATGGATGACCGCGCCCTGCGTTTCGGCAATCGGCTTTTGGGCAATGCCGAAGGGGAAGCCGCGTTAGAAATCACCCTTATGGGGCCAAATTTGAAATTTAATACCGACGTTCAGGCGGTGATATGCGGTGCGCCCCTGGCTGCCACGCTAGAGGATGTTGCTGTGCCGATGGACTGTGTTTTTAGCATTCCGGCTGGCGCAACGCTGAAGCTGGGCGCGATTAGCCACGCGGGCGTCAGAAGCTATCTCTGTCTGAGCGGCGGCATTCAGGTGCCGGATTATTTGGGCAGTAAAAGCACGTTTACGCTTGGTCAGTTTGGCGGTCACGCCGGACGGGCGCTGCGCGGCGGCGATGTGTTGCATCTGGCTCCGCGAGCTGCCAGCCAGACCAGCGCAACGCTGCCCATCGCGCTGCGTACGGCACTCCCGCAGGTGCGTACGCTGCGGGTGATTTATGGCCCGCATGGCGCGCCGGAGTTCTTCGAGCCAGAATATATTGCGACTTTCTTTGCGACAGACTGGGAAGTGCATTTTAACTCCAGCCGTACCGGTGTGCGCCTGATCGGGCCAAAGCCGCGCTGGGCGCGCGACAGCGGCGGAGAAGCGGGCCTGCATCCGTCGAATATTCACGATAATCCTTACGCCATCGGCGCCGTGGATTTTACAGGCGATATGCCGGTGATTCTCGGGCCTGATGGCCCCAGCCTGGGCGGTTTTGTCTGCCCGGTGACAGTGATAGAAGCCGACCTCTGGCAGTTAGGGCAACTTAAAGCAGGCGATAAAGTGCGTTTTGTGGCCGTGGATTTAGCTACCGCCCGCCGACTGGCTGAAGGACGACGCAACGAGTTAGCGACACTCGAGGTGCAGAAAATCGCCTGGCAACCGGCCCCCTTGACGTCACCGATCATCATGACCTGCGGCGAGGCAGATAAACGCCTGGTGGCGCGCCTTTCCGGCGACACCCATTTGCTCCTTGAGGCAGGCGAGCCGGAGCTGGATCTGGTGCTGCGTTTTCGTATTCACGCCTTGATGCAGGCACTGGAAGCGCCATCCCGAGAGGGCGTAATTGATATCACGCCAGGGATTCGTTCACTGCAAATCCATTTTCAGCCTGAAACCCTGACGCTGGCCTCGCTGCTGACCTGGGTGCGCGATGAATGGGCGGCAGTATGCGTTAGCGACGACCTGCAGGTACCCACACGCGTGGTGCATTTGCCGCTTTCCTGGGATGATCCGGCCTGCCGGAAAGCCATAGAGAAATATATGACCACCGTACGCCATGACGCGCCGTGGTGCCCGAGTAACCTTGAGTTTATCCGCCGGATAAACGATCTGCCTGATGAAGAAGCAGTATGGAATACGGTGTTTGAAGCCAGCTACCTGGTGATGGGGCTGGGTGATGTGTATCTCGGTGCGCCAGTCGCGACGCCGCTTGATCCGCGCCATCGTCTGGTCACTACCAAATACAATCCGGCGCGCACCTGGACGGCCGAGAACTCGGTTGGCATTGGCGGGGCCTATCTGTGCGTTTACGGCATGGAAGGGCCTGGCGGCTACCAGTTTGTGGGCCGCACGCTTCAGATGTGGAATCGATATCACAACGTCGCTGATTTTGCCGGTCAACCCTGGCTGTTGCGTTTTTTCGATCAGCTACGCTTTTATCCCGTATCGGCAGAGGAACTTCTGCATATTCGTCGTGATTTTCCACTTGGCCGCTATCCGCTGCGTATTGAACACAGCACGCTACGGTTAGCAGAATATCAGCAGTTTCTCGCACGCGAAGCACAGAGCATCACCGCGTTTCGCGACCATCAGCAGCAGGCGTTTAATGCTGAACGCGATCGTTGGATCGCCAGCGGTCAGGCCCATTTTGACAGTCAGGAGATTGTGGCTGATGAAGTCGGCGATGCGCCGCTACAGCCGGGTGAACAGGGGGTGGAAAGCCCTGTTTCCGGCAATTTATGGCAAGTGCAAACCACTGTGGGTAGCCGGGTGCGCGCGGGCGATGTTCTGGTTGTGCTGGAATCGATGAAGATGGAGATTCCGCTTCTGGCACCCTGCGACGGCGTGATCCAGCAGGTTAATGTGCAACCGGGCAGCGCAGTACGCGCAGGACAGTGCGTAGCGGTGATTATTGAGGATAATATTTAACTGGCGGGGATCTGATGTACATCTGACTATCCCTGGCGACGAACTATCGCAAAGGTCTAAATATCCTGCGCCTGCTGACCAACATCCGTCAGCGGGCGCGGGTGCTTAAGCAGAGTTCCATGAGAAAAGGTGGCAAAGTCATGAACCACTTTAAGACGGGGAACGTCGTTCATTGTAAAGCACTCCGAATCCTAAGCCGTCATCAGTTGCGTCCTCAGCTGTGAAACCCTGGAAAAAGGACGATAATGCGGACATCTCATTATAACCAGAGGCGAACATCTGAATTTAGCCATTACCATATAAGTGCGTATAATCTATCTTATGTTAAATAAGGTGTCCAGTTACGCACTCAGATGGCTCCCCGGCATCACTGGCTCCTCACCTGCGTACCTTTTCGTCCTAAAGCCTGTTCTGCACCGATCGCGCTACGCGAAAACTGGCCCATAAAATCCCCTGCGGATTTCGCAGAATTCACATAGCGTTGTCAGCCGCGTTAATATTACGCTTAAATAAGCCGTGTAGTCTGGACGGAGTCAGACGCGAGCAAATTATGTCTGGAAAACAGCGAGTCACGCAAATTGTCACGCTGACAGTAGAACGTACGTAACTTACTTAGCCGCGCACGTGAAGCCGGAATCAATCTTAGTGCCGCGCTGACTACCGCGCTTGACGCCGAACTGCGTCAATATAAAGCACGCAAGTGCCAGGAAGAAAACACGGAAGCACGTGATGCATTAAACCGTTTTCACGATGAAAATAGTTGCTTCAGTGATGATTACAGGCGTTTTAATAATTTAGTTCACTGTCTACCGCAATATAGGCAAACGTACTCTCTATTCCTTGCTGCGTGATAAAATCCGCGACTTCATTGGCCAGTGAAATCACAGGATTGTTATCCCTCTTCTGCCCGTTGAAAGTATCCAGGTCGCACCCGACCGGAAAGACTTATCCCGCTTGTGAGAGTGCCAGATGAGCGTGAATATGCGGTTATGACCCACGAGATGGCGAGTATCCCCGCTCATGCGTCAGGCCCACTGTTCTGTGATGCACCGCCTTATCAGACTCAGATTAAAGCGGCGATAGATTTTCTTTTTAATGGTATTTAACGACCTCTATTTTTATGTTTTGAAGGGAATGCCTTAAGAGAAAGATAAAACCCTTAAATAATTTAAACGCCTCACCGAAGATGACTCAAAAATTATCTGACTCAATAACAGTCGCATCAGGATATATAAAATGATCAAGAAGCTATTCATCCGTGTATTACTCACCCTGCCCTTATAATTAATCGACAATGTTTCTCCTGTTCTGAATTCAGTGCGCCTCCGATTATGGCTTCAGACAATCCCGACTAAATAATATTGAAATGAACAGGCGTCATTTTGCATCGGGTGCCTGCCACTGCTTAAAAGATGGTGGCCCAGGCGAAAAATAATGTAGCGGGCATCGCTGGTTCAGCTAACGCTGATAAAAACAGAACCCGTCTGAATTCAGAGTGTAAAAATGCGCTACTGAAATTTACATCTGATGTGGAACCGAACATCTGCTCATCATAAATTCAAGCGAAATACATACCCGGGAGACTGAGGGTATTTTTGTGCAAAAAACCACATTTAAGCCTCCTGGCGTACAGGTTCCGTCATGTCAGAACAATGTCAGTGTGTCCGTATAGCCCCTGCAGTAACCATCCATTAGTCAATGAGATAAAATAAAAATTGATTTCTCCATGCTGCTGGCTTAAGTGCGAAAGGCTTAGTTAATACTTAATTGATTATTTATCCTTAATGACTAAGATGTTTTTTTGTTTTTACACTTTCAATTGTATTGAAACTTTTCAGGTAGTTGACCCAAAAAGCTACACCAGCTATAACAATATTGTCTCTGATATTAAAACCGCAAAAAATTACGTTGAAGCAATTTGCTTTGGTATAGAAATATTTCAGTCTTGCCCGCGAGAAGACAGGATTTTATCCGCAATCTCGTGGTTGAGATTTTTCTACGCATACAGCCAAGGTAGCCTAAAAATGGCAGATTCTGACAGCGATGCCCTGCCGTTGCAAAAGTGCATGAGACAGGGCGACCAGCAAATAAGCGCTAAAGTTGATTCCGCCCCGGGAGCGCCGGGTATCGCACCCCGCTGGACATCAAGTGCCAAGAGCGGAATCGGTACGGCCCTTTCAACAGATTCCCCTGTCTGGTTCTCCTTAAGCCATGGTGTTCTCAACGAAATCTATTATCCGCGCGTCGACAGCGCCTGCACCCGTGATTTCGTTTTCGTCATCACGGGGCCGGAAGGGTATTTTTCCGAAGAAAAGCGTGATTGCTCGACCGAAATCAATACCTGCTCGCCAGGCATTCCGGCCTTTTCAATCAGCAACACGTCCCGTGACGGACGTTACAGGCTTGAAAAGGACATCATTACAGATCCGGCTCGTGCCTGCGTGCTGCAACGCGTCCGTTTCACCGCTCTGAAGGGTGATATCGAGGATTACAAGGTCACCGCACTGCTTGCACCCCATCTGGTGAATGCGGGACAAATGAACGCTGCATGGATCGGCGAATTTGAAGACAAGCCCGTGCTTTTTGCCACGGGTCGCTCTTGCTACCTGGCGCTCGTTTGCGACCTACCTTGGACAGCAGTGAGCGCGGGTTTTGTCGGTACTTCAGACGGCTGGCAACAGCTGAAAAAACATGGACACATCGCCAATCAATACCAGCGCGCGGATGACGGCAATGTCGCGCTTGCTGGGGAACTGGTGTTCACAAGCAACTGCCGTGAAGCCACGCTGGCTGTTGGTTTCGGCCAGACGGAATTCGAGGCCGCAGCGGCGGCAACCGCCAGTCTGAAAGCGGGCTTTGAAACAGCGCGGAATCACTATATCGGTAACTGGCAAGCGTGGCAGGACAAGCTCATGCCACTCGACCAGGGAGAGCGGGACGGCGTAAATACATACCGGGTTTCAACAGCGGTTCTGGCCTCGCACAGAGACGCCGATTCCCCCGGCGCCGTTGTCGCAAGCCTGACAATACCCTGGGGATTTTCGAAGGGTGATGACGATCTTGGCGGCTATCATCTGGTCTGGCCGCGCGACCTGGTTGAAACGGCAGGGGGTTTCCTGGCCACTGGCGACGCCGACGCAGCACTCGCTATCCTCGAATATCTCCGGCACGTTCAAGAGCCCTCCGGGCGCTGGCCACAGAACCTGTGGCTCGATGGAAAACCTTACTGGCCCGGTATCCAGATGGATGAGTGCGCCTTCCCCATTCTGCTCACCGATATGTTGCGTCGACTCGGTCATCTCGACAAGAAAGCGCATAAACGTTTTATGCCGATGTTGCGCAGCACGGCCAGCTACATTCTGACCAACGGCCCGACGACCAGCGAGGACCGCTGGGAGGAAGACTCGGGCTACAGCCCCTTTACCCTGGCGGTAGAGGTTAGCGCCCTTCTTGCTGCCGCAGACCTGATTTCTGTCGATGGAGACGAGGCGGCGGCAAATCACCTGCGAGAAACTGCGGACTGCTGGAATGAACAGATTGAAAAATGGACCTTTGCGGGAGAGCCAAATTTCTGCGGCTCGATCGGTATTTCCGGTCACTATGTCCGCATTGCTCCGTCGGGCGTAACAGATGAGGCCAGTGCATCCGGCAATACCGAGATCCGCAACCAGACGCCGGATCGGGCGCTTCTGTCGACCACCGATGTACTGAGCCCGGATGCTTTGGCGTTAGTGCGTTTTGGACTGCGCGCCGCTGACGACCCGCACATCGTTGATACGATAAAGGCAATCGACCACAGTCTTCGTGTCGATCTACCCCAGGGTCCACTATGGTATCGGTACACCGGCGACGGCTATGGCGAGCACGAAGACGGTGCGCCGTTCGATGGTATCGGCCAGGGACGTCCCTGGCCTTTGCTGGCAGGCGAACGTGCACATTACGAGCTGGCAGCGGGCAGGCATGATGTGGCTGAGGCGCTATTATCCACGCTGGAAAAATCGGCAGGCCCGGGCGGGCTGTTACCGGAACAGATATGGGACGGCCCCGATATTCCCGAAAAGGAACTGTTCTTCGGGCGACCTTCCGGGAGCGCTATGCCGCTTGTCTGGGCGCATTCCGAACATATCAAACTCCTGCGATCGCTCCACGATGGCGCGGTCTTCGATATGCCACCGCAAGGCGTCGAGCGCTATATCAGAAATAAGACCGCATCGCATTTGCGCATATGGCGCTTTAACAACCGCCTGACCTCGCTTCCTGTCGGGAAGCAACTGAGGCTGGAAACGGAAGCGAACGCCCTGGTGCACTGGAGCACGGATGGCTGGGCTACCGTCTCTGACACGCCTGCAGTCTCTTCCGGGCTGGAAACCTATTATGTCGACCTGCCTTTGCAGCATGAAGACGCAGGTACCAGCGTTGTCTTCACCTTCTACTGGCCAGACGTCGGACACTGGGAACACACCGACTTTACCGTTCACGTCGTGAATGAACAGGAAGATCAAACACGCATCGACAATGGAGAATGATATGCAGATTGGAATGGTAGGTCTCGGGCGCATGGGCGCCAACATGGTACGCCGCCTTCTTAAACAGGGCCACGATTGCGTCGTCTTCGACGTGAACGCCGATAACGTTGAAGCACTCATCAAAGAGGGAGCAACCGGCGCATCATCGCCAGCGGATCTTATTGCTAAGCTGGAGACGCCGCGCGCGGTCTGGCTTATGCTTCCTGCCGCGATCACACCGAAGATTGCGCGGGACTTCGCATCAACGCTTACCAGGGGCGACGCCATCATTGATGGCGGCAACTCCTTTTACCGTGAGGCTATCGACCTGTCCGAGGAATTTTCATCTCTTGGCATCGACTATATCGACGTCGGCACATCGGGTGGCGTTTGGGGCCTGGAGCGTGGCTATTCCCTTATGATTGGGGGCCCGCAGGCGGCCGTAAAACGCCTGGACCCGATTTTTGCATCACTCGCGCCTGGTGCAGGTCAGAGCATCGCGGTAGACCCGGCCGTGGGAACGGCTCCAAGAGGCTATCTTCATTGCGGACCGGCGGGTGCCGGACACTTCGTCAAGATGGTACACAATGGCATTGAATATGGAGTAATGGCTGCCTATGCCGAAGGCCTGAACATATTGAAAGCCGCTAATGCCGGGACCGTCGAGCGAGAGGCTGATGCGGAAACTGCGCCCCTTTCCCACCCGCAATATTATCGTTTCGATGTCGATCTTCCCGCCGTTACAGAGGTGTGGAGACATGGCTCGGTCATTGGCTCCTGGCTGCTGGATCTCACAGCCGAGGCATTGAAACAGGACCCGCATCTCGACAATTATGATGGCCGTGTGTCCGATTCCGGCGAGGGCCGCTGGACATTGCAGGCGGCGGTGGAAACGGGCGTCCCTGCTCCGGTTCTTGCATCGGCCCTCTTCGGGCGCTTCTCTTCTCGTGGCGAAGCACAGTTTGCCGAAAAAGTTCTCTCAGCCATGCGGCATGCCTTCGGCGGCCATTTGGAAAAAACCAGGTAACGTAGAGGAGCACAGCAATGGCGCAGCAGCGTTCAGACGTGCTGGTGGTGTTTGGTGTCACCGGCGACCTTGCCCACAAGATGATTTTTCCTTCGCTCTACGCCATGGTGAAGCATGGCGCGCTCAAGACGCCGATCATCGGTGTGGCATTTGAAAACTGGACGCGCGACCAGTTGATCGCGCGAGCAAGAGATGCGGTTGAAAAGCATGTCGATGTGATCGATCAGACGGTCTTTGCCGAGCTGGCGGACAGGCTGTCCTACGTTTCCGGCGATTATCGTACTCAGTCAACATTCGACGGGCTGCGGGATGCGCTGGCAGGCCATCATAACCCGCTCTATTATCTTGCCATTCCGCCCTCCCTTTTCGAAACTGTCGCCAACAGTCTGGAAGAGGCAGGAATCGCGAAAGGTGCCCGCCTGATGGTGGAAAAGCCGTTCGGACGCGATCTCGCGTCGGCAAAACAACTGAACAACGTGCTTCATAAGGTTTTCGATGAGGACGCGATTTTCCGCATCGACCACTTTCTGGGTAAGGAAGCCATCCAGAACCTCCTCTACTTTCGCTTTGCCAACAGCTTCCTTGAACCAATATGGAATCGCGATCATGTCGAAAGCGTTCAGATCACCATGGCAGAGGACTTCGGCATCAAGGGCCGCGGCAAATTCTATGACGAAGTTGGCTGCATTCGCGACGTGATCCAGAACCACCTGGTCAATGTGCTGCTGTTGCTTGCCATGGAACCTCCCGCGTCCGGCGCGTCCGACGATCTGGTTGATGAGAAGGTACAGGTGCTAAAGGCCATGCCGCCCCTGTCAGACGCTGACGTAGTTCGTGGTCAGTTTGAAGGCTATACCGACGAACCAGGTGTCGCCTCTTTCTCTCCGACGGAGACTTTCGCTGCGGTTCGCTTCCACATTGCAACATGGCGCTGGAGTGGCGTTCCCTTTTATATCCGTGCCGGCAAAAATTTGCCTGCACATGAGACAGAAGTGGTCGTGCGCTTCAGGCGACCGCCGGTTACCCTTTTCGATGACATTACCGACGAACCTGCCAACTATATCCGCTTTCGTCTCGGCCCGGATATTACGATCGGCATTGGCGCGCGACGCAAGGCGGCCGGCGAAAAGATGCGAGGTGAAGCCGTCGAGCTAACGGCGCTTGACGATGGTATTGGCGATATGCTGCCTTATGAGCGGCTGATCGGAGATGCCATGGCTGGCGACAGGCAGCTTTTCACCAGGCAAGATGCAGCGGAACTGGCCTGGAAGATCGTCGAGCCGATACTGGATGAGAAAACCGTTCCAGCTGCCTACAAGCCAGGGTCCTGGGGACCCGCTGCGATGGCGGACTTTGCGCCCCCCGGCGGCTGGTTTGACCCCGTTTGAGCTGATGGATAAATATAAATGACAAAGCATACTTTAAAAAAGAAAGAGCCTATCGTTCTGTCCATCGACATCGGCGGAAGTCATGTGAAGATCCTCTCCAGCGCTGGCGGTGAGGAAAAGAAGGCAGAAAGCGGAAAGACCATGTCTGCAGCTGACATGGTTGCGGCGGTCAAGGCCATGGCTGAAGGCATGACCTACGATGTGATCGCGATGGGTTTTCCCGGTCCAGTGGCGCACGATAAACCGCTCAGTGAGCCCGCCAACCTGGGTGAAGGCTGGGTGGGGTTTAACTATGCGGACGCATTTGGCTGCCCTGTCCGTATCGTCAATGACGCCCTGATGCAGGCGCTCGGCTCCTATCAGGGAGGACGAATGCTGTTCCTCGGTCTCGGCACCGGACTGGGTGCTGCCATGATCGTCGAGAATGTCGCTCAACCCATGGAGATTGGTCATCTACCCTACCGCAAGGGCAACAGCTACGAACACTATGTGAGCGAAGCCTATCGAAAAGATAAGGGAAACAAAAAATGGCAGGAGCGGGTTTTCGATGTCGTGGAGATGCTGACCAAAGCCCTGGAGCCTGACTACGTGGTGCTAGGTGGCGGCAATGTGGATAAACTCGCTTCACTTCCGCCAAAGTGCCGCAAAGGCGACAACACTCTGGCGTTCGAAGGTGGATTTCGACTCTGGAACGATCGCAGCCTGATTACGTAATCTCTGCTTTCAGGTTTATTACCGAATAGCGTTGCTGGGTTTCCGACTCTCTGCCGCGAGCAATTGTTTGCGGCAGATAAAAACCTCCAGCGAATTCTAAATTCAATGAGACGTAATGCGCTGTGTGGACGCGTCGACATGACATTTTCAGGTACTTAGAACAATGGCAGGTTTTTTTCGCCGTCCATCGACGCGATGAGAAACCGTGTCAGAACCCCCAAAAGAGCCTGAAAATCGCGTTTTTGATTATCTCTTCATACTGTCTGACATCACCGACTTTATCCCCTAACGCTTTCATCGGGACTGATGACACGTCGGTTGTCACAACCCGGTATTTGATGCCATTAACAAGCACTTGAGGATAAAGTTCACCTGTACCCTTGAACTCGCTCGGAAGTGCAAGTGGTACAACCATTAAACGGCCTGGTGTTTCTATTAGATAGCTCTGTACTTCAACAAGATAGGGGTATTTTATTCCGTTTATGTGCGGGTAAACGTCAAATTGCATCGTTACCAGTTCCTGTACATATCAGAAAGCGAGCCCTCTTCTCCCACAAAGTCAGAGAAAGCTTTCATGCTTTCACGGTTTTCTTCTTTCCAGCGTTCCGCTCGGATTCTGCGGGCCTCATTGATGACAAGTTCGTTAACCATTCCAGAGAGATTTAAGCCAGCAGATGAAAAAACCTCATAGGCTTCTTTATCGATGGTTACGTTAGTTCTGTATTTCATGCGCACCTCCAGAGTGTGAGTTAAAAGTATACACTTCGGATACACACTGGCAAGGAGCGTTTTTTTGATTTATGGACGGATTTAAAGGTGCAGCTGGTCGCACTTAACCTGAGACACGTATTCAGCTTGTCAGACTGCCGGATGACCGGAAACAGGCGGTAATGATTTATCAGGTGGCTAGCGTCCCTGCTCGTGATGCAGGTGCACTGTTCGGTGAGGCAGGGCGGGAAATGCTATTTATGTTAAATTAAATTTCTGTCTCTCAGTACATTCTGGCCATGCAACAAGTCTTTTCAGATCCGCCAGCGTACCCATTTAAGATTTTTCAGAACCCGCTACCCTTTCTTGGGGTGTTTTAGAGGCCTGCCGTAAGGCGGTACTCCAAAAGCACATCTTGTCCGTCCGTCTACCTCGTTGTGACGAAATCAGAGCAAAAATCCCGACAGCTTGAACTGACCCCATAAAAGACGGGGTTTATCGCTTATGGCTGGTAGTCTTCAAATTCCCAGGCAAAAACGCGGGAGAGTTTTTGCGCTATCTCCATCCAGTCCTTACCTTCGCACTGGTCAATATAATCGGTGATGGTTTTGGTGATCTCATCCAGATCATATTTACGAACTAGAAGCGTGTGGCGCATCAACTCTGGCAACCATTGGTGCTTACAGAGCCATTCGGGGGTGCAAATAAAAATATCAAAGTTGTCACCTGCTTCAGAATCGTTAGAACCTATTGTCAACGTTAACGTTATAGCTACCTGATCGTCTTCGGGTATATAAGTTTTAAAATCATAGTGCATGCAGTCAATGCTTTTTAATGTGGCTTTCATATTTAATCCAAAATATTCAGGTGTCCGTTACCAATTTTCTCTGGCTTAGTCGACTTACTAGTATCTGTTGGCAATCTATAGGTTTCAAAATTAGCTTGTGTCCCAGTCGTAGCAAAAGGAGAGTCTTTAGGGGACGGCGGCCTATAACCTCTAGTGCCGTCAGCACTAATCCAGCCTCCACCACTGTTTGGTTTTGCACCATCACCAACGCAAATCATGCCAAATCTATGAGCCCCAGCCTGCGAGCTCTTTCCCATAGAAAAACCTTTTCCCCCTGAACCATCCCCATTGATAACAATTGCTAACATGCTATTAATGTTGGCCAGCTAATCTAATTTATCCACAGAAGATGGGGGGCATGTCACCTATGATAATCACCGGAAAAAAACCAAGGGATATGCCCATACCCCCTCTTTAAAGCTATGATTATAAAAAGAAAAAAAAGGCACCCGAATACATGAAGCATGCTGAGTTCAGTGAATTCTTTGAAATCCACTTTATTCTTTGTAGACAGACTTACACTTAGCACTTATTTTCCAGTTTAAGGATATAGTTTAAAAGAACTATCTTTATGCCACTGGTCGGGATCAATATTTGAGATATCCAGTCCATAGGTACGCAACAACCAACGTGTTTGAGCGCCATATTCATCGCCAGGTTCGCTGCGTCCATGAAGCGCAATACGATTATTAACCAGAGCTATATCTCCCGGTTGAAGAGGTAACGAAATTGCACAATCAGCACACGCATGCTTAAGAGTATCCATAGCATCTAGTGCCAAATGTTTCCCTATTTCAGCGGGTTGCGTAGTGCTGTGGCTAAATCTTATCCACCAGTTTCCATCTATGGAGAAAAGAAGTTGGGCGTCATCAACTAGAAGTTCATTCCCAAGTATCTCAGTCATTCCATCGCGAAAGGTCAGCTGTGAACCAAGAATATACTGAGGCTTTTGTAATTCATTAATTTGATCATGGCTCAATTTTTCCATCAGACTGTCAAGAGGCATCACAGTGGTAGGTACTTGTTTAGGATTGCGTAGCGCGGACAAGCAGACGAAATCAGGAGAGGGAGCAATGCGGCTATTTAAAGGGTCACGGTAGCCACGTAGTGGAAAACTTACACCATCCGTATGCCCACTCATTTTGTCCGCTGATTTGGCAGTAAATTTACCTCTGCCTGGTGGAAACACTACAAGATTGACGAATAGCTCCCCCCCGTTTTCAGAGCCGTACGAAACCGTAGCAGAATTAATAGCTGCAAGACAGGCGATCGCAGTTACTCGTGCTAGTGCCGTACCCTCTACATTTGGAACCGGACAAAAATCAGTTGGAGTGTCGGGAAGTTCGAGTGGCTGGAAAATATTTTCCAGTTTTAAGTAGGGCTGTTTCCAAGCCAAAGTTTGCACTTCGGCGCAGCTACAACCCCGAGAGTTCAACTCGCGTTCGATATCCTGCACTAACAAATGACCTAGATCTCTAGGTCGTGAAAGGGATTCAAGCATTTGCTCAAAGTTCACATTTTCTCGCCAATTAGTGACAGCGGTACGCACTGCTTCTGAAAAGATTGCATTCATCAATTGTGTCCTTTTGCATGAATGATATAAAAGTGATATACTATGGTGCGGTTCCAGCATACTATCTTACAACAAAAAAGAATTTTTTTTTGCAAAAGACTTAACTTCACCCTTTTGATTATCTCTTGGGATGGCCTGGTTTCCTGGTCTGCTTCAAGCCATTGAAATTTTTATGGAATGTTTTTTTATTGCAGGTGTTTATGAGCATTGATTAATGGTCAGCATATAAAAATTTTTAACAAAAGGAGCTGCGTTACTGCCTAACTGTTTTTATGATGGTAGATTTTAATTATGAGATTCATCTTAGAGAACTATCAGTGATGGCTTCTGTTAACTCATTGTGCCTGTAAAATGAACAGGCTTTGGATAAAACTATGCGATCAACCAACCAAAATACTCAAGAGAGCACTCTTTCTCCACGCTTGCAGATTGGTTTAACTACCAAATCATCGCTGCATGAATTGGTCAAAAAATTAGCAAGTAAACGTGCGGTATCGGTGTCGACCGCTGCGCGAGATTTATTGCGTGAGGGATTAGCAAAATTTGATGAAGAGTCAAAGACTATAGTTCCTTCAAAGCTGCTGATTGGTTACGAGCGTAAAGCTAACGACTTCGGGGGGGCGGGATCTGAAAACTGGATAATACGGGCCGATCGAAATCTAGTTATCAAAACCCGGTTACGGGCAGGAGAGTATGAAGTTTCGCTTTCATCATTTGCCAATTACCTCCTGGCAGAGGCTTTAAATCATTGTCCTGATGTTATCGCTATGCGTGTGGAATCTCCAAGATCGATTATTACGGATGATGCAGTTATAGAAGCCATCCGTATAATTGAACTGAACTGTGGAGTTAAGGCCCGTGAGCTAGCTCCTCAGATCGAACTTGGACAACAACGTGGGCTCACTAACATGATTTTAGGAGGTACGGTATTAGCACCAGCGCGGGTGCTTTTAAAGCTTTCCTTAGCCTTACATTTGCGTTTAGATGTAATGTTAGCTGCATTGGAGCGCCGATTTTTCCTACAGGCAGTTCCGGCATTCAAATCTACTGACGTCAAACCTACGGTTCAAGCGGAAAGAAAGGCTTGGAGTGTTGCAGTCAAAGAATTGCAACTGCCAACAGATGAGCAAGACCGTCTTCTAAAACTAGAGGGTTAAATGTGAATCCATTTGACCGGGCGCGTTTACAAGCTTTTGAAACCAGAGAGACCTTGTTCGGGTTAACCGCCTCTCTCGAAGGTGTTAGCTCTACTACATTATTGTCCCTAGTCGAAGACGCACTCGAAATTGCGATTGAATGGTTACCCTTCGGTCATCCTGAATTGGGAGGAGGGAGTGGAGTACTGAAGCGAGAAATCCAAACTATCTATATTCGTAACGATGTATCTCCTGAAGAAAAAGCCTATCTCATAGCTCATGAGTTAGGTCATTGGTACTTGGACGGTGACCGCCCGGCTCAAACCATTGCTCATTTGAGCAGCCTTAGCGACTCGTATGGCAGCCAAGCAACAATCACAGTCGAGGCTTATGGGACACGCGAACGCTTAGAACTTCAAGCCAACGTCTTTGCACGCGAGCTGTTATTACCGCGTGGTGTTGCAAGTCACTTGTTTCAAAGCGGTATGGGCGCTACAACTATTGCAGCCAATTTGCAGTTGCCGCTTGAGATCGTTCGTCTTCAACTGTTCGACGGAATTTTGCTACCTATCTTGCCCCCAGCCCCTCTCCCACTACTCCCGATTATGACGCCGGGACAGCATGCTGCAGCGACTGCTTCTGAAAATTTTGTCAATGTCGTTGCAGGGCCTGGCACGGGTAAAACAACTACGTTAATACATCGTATTAAATACCTAGTCGAGCTCGGTGCATCTCCTAATCAAATCCTTGTCTTAACGTTTACTAATAAGGCCGCTCAAGAGTTGGTTGAGCGGCTAAAGGTATCTGGTATTGCTGGAGCCTCTGACATCTGGGCCGGAACGTTTCATGCTTTCGGACTCGAATTTCTTAGAAAATACCATCAAATTTTTGATCTAAATTCTGACATTCGGCTTGCAGATCCACTTATGCAGGTGCGTCTTATGGTGAGCGCGCTGCCCAAGTTACAGCTTAAATACTATCTGAGACTTCAGAATCCTTACGATTGGATTCCGGGCGTACTCGGGCATATCAAACGCCTCAAGGAAGAATGTCTCACCGCTGCTGATTATCGTGAGCGGTTAGCTAGGTTAACTCCCTGTCCGGCAGATATAGCTAGTGAACGCGAGGATATTGCCACTTTGTTCGAAGCTTATGAAGCAGCAATGCGTAAAGAACATTTAGTCGACTATGTTGATTTGATTGCTTTCCCTCTCTCACAGGCTAGGCGGGATCGAACATCTGTATCTCAGTACATCGATCATTTCGCTCATGTGCTAGTGGACGAATATCAGGATGTTACTAAGGTGATGGTCGAGTTTCTTCGGCAACTGGCTCTGAATGCTCAGTCATTTTGGGTAGTTGGTGATGTTCGACAAGCTATCCATCATTGGCGAGGCGCTTCGATCAAAAATTTGATGGATTTCGATACTATCTTCCGCAGCACTAAGCCAAACGCTATTTTTCGGCGTTACGCTTTAGATTTGAACCGGCGAAGCACTCCAGAAATTTTGGAGTTATTTTCATTTACAGGCATTCATCATTCCTTAAGTGAACGAATACCGCTAGAACATGTTAGTGCATATCGTCCCTCCAACGGTATTGTACCTACAATATATGGATGCAATGATAAACTATCCCAAGCTCTTACGGTTGCCCAGCGAATTAACGGGTTAGTACAGCGGGGGATTGCTTATAGGGACCAAGTTGTTATTAGTCGGAGATCTGCAAATGTTGAACAGATCGTAGAAGCGCTTGAAGCTTTGAATGTGCCTGTGCTCCATATTGGAGACATTTGTCAACGTCCTGAGATTAAGCGGTTACTATGTCTCATGGAGCTGCTATGCACACGTCAGCCACGTTCATTGGTAGGTTTAATATCTGAACCAGCATTTTGCATGCCCTCACAGGATATTGAGCACCTAATGTTTCTGACACGCAAAGGCGCTGGCTTAAGTATGCAACGGGGACGGTGGATATGGTTGCCCACTCCAGGGCTTTCTTCGACTGGGCAGAAAGTAAAGGCAAACCTTGCTCTACTTCTGAAGGGACTCAAACGAAATTCTATGCCATGGGATTTTGTGTCTAGAGTAATTCTTGATCAGCGCTATGGCTTACCCAGCCAAAGTGACCGAACGATTCAAGCCTTTAATCATCGCTTAGCTATTTGGCTTTTCGTTTATGCCGTTCGCAATGGTGATGGTGACATTCGCCAGGCTAGGCTTTCCCAATTTTTGCTTCGTGAAGAATTGCGTCGCAGAATCGGTGAAAAGCTTGGAGAACGAGTTTTGCCACCAGAAGCACAAGTTATAGATGCTGTTAGCGTCATGACTGTACATTCGAGCAAAGGGCTTGAGTATCCAGCCGTCCACGTAACAGATGTTGATGATTTGTCATACGGAGCTGGTCGTCCATATACATACGATGAGCGAGGGGCGGCTCTGATTCCGCCTGAAATTCTGAACAGCACAGAATCGGAGTTTATGTTTGAGGAGAAAGTTGAGCGTAATAATCTCCTGTATGTTGCTCTCTCTCGTGCCCGTGATTATCTTTACCTTTATGAAATTAATGGTTGTTCACGTCCGCTTCAGCTGAATCGCGCTTCACCAATGGCTTTAGTTAAGCGTACTGGGGTAAAAGCATCACCCTCGCCAATGAAGTCGATACCTTCAAATAACTGCATTGAAATGCCCACAGTGAGCTATGAGGCATTTCAGGTTTATATGAACTGCCCTCTACAATTCCATTACCGCCATGAGCTTATTTTTACTGCTGAGCAAGAAATCGATGTATCGATTCGAGCTCGCTGGGCCATCATGGACATGCTATTAGCCGTTACGAAAGATGAGGCTTTATTAAAAACTGAATTTCACTCCGCTTGGACTCGCCATCGTTTGCCAAGTAAAGAAGAAGATCCTGGCTTGATGATTGATGCAATAGTTGCAGCTAAACGCGGGCTGTCTGTAATTAGAAATTTCAAGGGCACTATCGAAGAAGGCATGATTTCTGAAGTAAACGGCGTTTATATTAGGCTTCCTTGGATGCTTGTTAATAAAGACCGATTACTTTGGATTCGAGCGCAAACGGGCATCCAGTACACACTTAGCCACCTGCGTCCTATGATGTTAAATATCAATGGATCACAAAATTCTAAAGCAGAGCTATACTCCATTATCACCGATCAGCATGTTGAAGGTGGGCCTTCTAGAAAAATTGAGAGCACTGCCGTATATAAGATGGCTCAGCGTTTTGCAGCAGGTGACCGATCACCTTCTAAAGGTCGGCATTGTAATAGCTGTGCCTATCTTAGCATTTGTCCCGGAACTACCTAACCGTCTTGGCTAAAACATGTAAAGGAGAACTGTAGGATTAACCGTATCTGCTGGTCTATAGTCTGCTACGAGCGAACAGCGGACATTGCTAACAGCGTCCTGATTAAATCAACGAGGAGCAGGTCAGTGCCTATAGCTACACCGCTTAACCCGAAACATTATTTATTATATTTTTTGCAGCTTCTGTTGATACCACATACAGTTGATGCGGAGGACTCGCTAGGCTGCTGCCTTTCTGGGCGTGCTTCCTGTCAAGAAGCGTTCGTGCATTTTGGTTCGAGGGGGTCCACGCATGTCTAAAATCGGCCCGCTTCAGTTGAGACACAAACTTTACATGTTGGCCCTGTGCGGGAAAATTCATAACAAACGGATGCGTACTATCTAGGAGGAAATGTGGCTGCGGGGCAAACCCGAAATGGTGGCTATTGGCGCACTGATGCGCTGGTGTTATGGCGTCCTGCAGACGGGAACTGATTATTGTGACGGAAGCCCCCGTGCTGGGTTGAATACCTTACTCAGATTGAGTTGACACTTCACTGACTGAAACGCTCATGGGTGTAACCGAGCTTGGTCCTTTATGGCGATCTACGAACATTGCTAAAAGGATCCTGTTAAAATTAACAGGGAGCAGATCATTTCACTTGGCTGTTGTAAACGATGATGCAGTTTCATAGACAGTACTACCTTAACCTTAATGTAAAATTAGTAGTTGGTTCAGATGGTTATGAAGTTTTGTAGTTCTAAATGTATGATGGTCGTAACTCATTCGCATATAACTATCTATCTCATCTAGACGCATGTTCTTATTAACAGATATATCCGTTCCATACATCATTTTTAATATACATGTAAAATCATGTCCATTGCATATAGAAAATTGGTCAGGAGACATTAATTCTAATTTCCGAATTTCATTCTGTAAGTCTGCCGCATTAAAATTACCACCGACACGACTTCTCTTAAGTACATGGTTGATATATTTATTCTCATCAACTATAACATCGGTTCTATTAATACTTACAAAATCCCTGTGAGTGATTCCTTTGAAATTAAGATTGCTATGTGTAAGATAGTTGTGCCATTTAAATAGTCCGATTTTATAGCATGCGAGAAGGATGTTAAATTTAATATCATGGCAGAATGCCTCAGCCAATTCTCCTTGAATTAGCCTTCTATCAGTGTGTGACATAATGAACTTATCAACCACTCCCCCTTTCACTAACATCATTTCAAGATCATGATCATCAGTATAAAAAACCCCTTCGTAGTTTATTCCGCTTAATTCATCAAAGTCAGCATCACATATACCATACACAGCATCATTTCCTGCATGCCGTAATAGACTAACAGCAGATATTACTCCACGCTTTCCATTTTCAGGAGACTCATAAATTATCCTATGATCAAGCCGATAAGTATTGAAAAATCTGATATCTGTGATGCCTTCAACTACAATCAATATACGGCTTCGGTTCATTTCGCTTCTGAATAAGAGCATCATACTACTTAGCCAGTTATCTTCGCTAACAGCATCGCGTAATGACATCATTTACTCACTTCCTTTTGAAAACTGTTGACTTTCATTTTTTATTATTTCATAAAGATCATATGTTAACTCCCAATTATTACTGATTACCTGTGGTGAGTGAGTAGCAATAATGACCTTTTCATATTCATTTATCTTTTGTATTTTTTTAAGAGAACTCAAAAAAGTTTGTTGCCAAGCAACATGCAATGATATCTCGGGTTCATCTATAAGGATTGTTTTTTGTGAAATAAGATCAAATATTAAATTAAAAAGAAGTACTATTTGGTTCTGCTCGCCTGATGAAAGCATATTGCGATCAATATAATCACCATTTAAGCTTTCGAAATAAAATCCATTCTCTCGGTCAATCATAACTTTCTTAAAAGCTAAAATCTTTTCTTGCAATATTGATTCAAATAAATCAATTTTTTGGTGCAGCAGTTGAAATGGTGATAATTTTCCTAGTGCATCTTCAATGTATAAATCCAAAACGCCAAGATACTCATTACTACTATATAGACTTGTACTTTTCTCAGGCATTAGGCCGCTCTCAGTCTGAATAAGACCATGCCGCATGTAATGGCGACGTTTATCTTGAATGCCATTTAAGCGTTCTTGAATATTTGTTGATGAAAATCGTTTTTGTTGTTCTAAACGCTCAAATAAACGTATAGGAAATGTAGCATCTAATTTTTGTGATAATGCAGCAGACTCATCTTGTGCGCTTTCCATCAAGTCTGTTAATTTTCTTGCACATAAATCTATGACTGTTTCATCATCAGCTTTGACTTGTAATCGATCTGCACATATGAAGGATACGTCTTTTTTAGATGTTATGTGACTTAACACTTCAGAATATAGTGGTTTATCCTGTTGTGCTTTCTGTTTTGGTTTTGCATCTCCCCCATACCAGTGTACATAATAAACATCTTCAGTACTGGATTCATCTTTTTCTAATTTTATTTTTTCCGTCTTACTGCTATTAGAATTACCAACTATATGATTCAATATTAAGCCATCTTTCTTGGTGTCATGAGAAATTGAAACAGAACCACCTTGATAATCAATCTTGATAAAACCAAATTTAAGTTTACAGAGAATGTTTAATTCATTTGCAAGAACGCCATTGATGATTTTAAGAATCATAGTCTTACCATATCCATTTGGACCTGTAAGCATAGTAATCTCATTTTTATCTAAGGGTATCTCATAGTCGAGGATACCAAATAGCTTGCTTATTTTCAGTTTTATTAATTTCAAGTCAAATCCTCAATGTAGATGATTAATTACAATTAGTTATCACATGTCATCATATGATATGCAATATATCACATCATTGGTTATCAATGATAACTTTATTGGTATGAGTTGTATCTCTATCTCTATCTCTGTCTCTGCATGTAATCGATTCATTACAGTAATAACCGGCTTAATTCTGCGGAATATTCTGTTAACCAGCAACTTCGTGAGGCGTCATCCCGCCCAGTGCATAATGGAGGTTGGTCTGATCATAATGCACGCACCACACTCTACGATGTCTGAGTGCGTCCGTGATATCGGGCAAAATGTGCGGCGAAGCTCAGCCCTACATTACGTATACCTTCAACAAATTTGACCCACTATGAAGAGCGCATTATCCTGGATATATTCCGAAATCAAAAAATGTTATGGAGGGTGATCATACGAGTCTGAACGCTTTGATCCTTTTAAAGGAATGAATGATAATCTTGGTAACGTCTGCTTATAATTTAAGGCTGACTCTTTATTTTTGAATTAACCCCTGCAGTGATAACCGTATCCAGAATGCCGCTTGAACGGCATGAAGGAAAATATGGCGCAGATGCTGAAAGGCGCCTTATGCCCGCCGTAGCCGGTTAAAGCCCTATGAGTCGTTTCATACCCTACCTTACCCTGACAGCCAATGTAGCAATTAAAAATCTTTTTATCCCCGGCAATCGGATTTGACGCCGCTTGCGACGCCGAGGGCGAGAATATCGGGGCTTTGGCAGCTTACTGCTTACACTTAGGGGAGTGTTCATGGCAGCTAAGGAACTTAACACGGTAGCTGCAAATTCTGCACAATTCTGGCTTCATATAATAGGTCTTATATGAAGTTAGTGGCTTGGCTAAGCCATTCCGAAATCCCGCCAGACTGCTCTTCCTACGTTTCACCGCTCTACTAATAAAAGCAAAAAGCCGGGCATTTCCCACCACGCTTTAGACGTGACGAAAACACCCGGCTCTTCATTCAGAAACACTCCCTGCCCGCCCTTCTTAACTCTCCATTAGAGGCTTACTCCTTCACCACCGCCTCAGTCTTTATCTCCGGCTGTGCGCTTGCCATTTTGCTCCGGCTCAAAAATGCATTAAGCAAAATCGCGCCAAAAGTCGCGGTGCCGATACCGCCCATGCTGAAGCCGCCAAGCGTCAGGGTAAAGTTACCCGCGCCAAGTACTAGCGTGACCGCCACCATAATAAGATTGCCGTTCAGCCCCAGATCGACGTGGTTTTGTACCCAGATGCGGGCGCCCGCCACGGCGATTAATCCGAACACCACAATCGACGCGCCGCCAAGCACCGGGCCGGGAATGGTGTGGATCAGCGCACCAAATTTGGGTGAGAAGCCCAAGGCAATGGCGATGATCGCTGCGGTGACAAAAATCAGCGTGGAGTAAATTTTGGTAACGGCCATTACGCCGATGTTTTCAGCGTAAGTCGTCACGCCGGTGCCGCCCGCTGAAGCCGAAAGTAAGGTCGCCAGGCCGTCACCGATAAACGCGCGGCCCATATAAGGATCAAGGTTTTTACCGGTCATCCCCGCCACGGCTTTTATATGACCAAGGTTTTCCGCTACAAGGATTACCGCCACCGGGGCAATCATCAGCATTGCGTGAGTGCTGAATACCGGTGTGGTAATGGTGGGTACGCCAAACCAGGGTGCCTGGGCTACTGCGCTGAAATTCACCGGTGTGCCCAGCCCAAGGCCGTTGGTAATCGCCATGTAAATCAGGTACGCCGCCACCAGACCCAGCAGCAGCAACAGCCGCTGCACCAGACCACGGGTAAATACCGCCACCGATCCGATACACAGCACGGTCATCACCGCCATCCAACTGTCAAACGATGAAGCCGATACGCTGTTAATCGCAATGGGCGCGAGGTTCAGACCAATCGCCATCACCACCGCCCCGGTGACCACTGGCGGCATCAGGCGTTCAATCCAGCGCGTGCCGACTGCCATGACCACAAAACCGATCAGCGTATAAATCAGGCCACAGGCAATAATGCCGCCCAGCGCTACGCCGATATTTGGGTTCGCGCCGTGACCGCTGTAGCCGGTTACTGCAATCACCAGCCCGACAAACGCCGCACTGGAACCGAGGTAACTGGGTACGCGCCCGCCAACCACCAGAAAAAACAGTAGCGTGCCGATGCCCGACATCAGGATCGCCATATTGGCGTCAAACCCCATCAGCAATGGCATTAATACGGTGGCACCAAACATCGCCACCGTATGTTGCAGCCCCATGATCACCGTTGCGCCCAACGGCAGCCGTTCATCCGGCGCGATCACCGCACCATCCAGATTGCCTTCTCTTTTACGCCATTGCGGAAACCAGGTATTTGCCATGCACGACCCTTACTGTGTTGAGGGAGGACTGAGTTAACAGGCTGTCTGACGCATCAGCGGATGATAGCGTCGATCGAAATACGCCAGTCCGTGGCAGTCATCGTTGCGTTGGAGTGCAACGACTTCACAAAACAAAATATCGTGGGTGCCGACGCGGGTGATCTGCGTAATGGTGCAGTCAAACGACACCAGCGCGTTGGTGAGGATCGGTGAACCGGTGGCAAGACCTGTCCATTCGGCGGCGGCAAAGCGCTGCTCCATCGGCGTTTTCCCCCCAAATAAACCGGACAGCGACTCATGACAATCGGCCAGTGTGTTCACACATAACACCTGATTTTGCGTAAACGCCTGATGCACCGACGCAGAGCGATTCAGGCAGACCAGCAATGTCGGCGGCGCATCGGTTACGCTGCACACGGCGGAGGCAGTGAACCCTGCCCGTCCGCCAGGGCCGTCAGTGGTGATGATATTGACAGCGGAACCGAGGCACGCCATCGCATCACGGTATTCCTGTTTTTCTACAGCCGCCTGTTTTGCAATTTCAGGCGCATCGATGGCGGGCAGTGTGGCGTTCAGGGTTGATTGCATGGTCCGGTCCTCAGAATTAATCAATGATGCTTACAACACGCGGCAGGCGCGGTCGAAATCAAGGCGCGGCGCGCGCGGATACACTTTGCTGCTGTCGCCGTAACCGATGTTGATCAGAAAATTGGATTTCCAGCCTTCCTGCGCCAGAAACGTTTCATCGACTTTAGCGTTGTCGAAACCGGACATCGGTCCGGTATCCAGACCGATCGCGCGGCAGGCCATAATCAGATACGCAGCCTGCAAACTGCTGTTGCGAAACGCGGTATCCTGTGCCATCTGTGGGCTGGAGGTGAACCATGAACGGGCATCACCAGAAGGAAACAGCTCAGGCAATAACGCATAGAATTCCGGGTCCCAGGCAATAATCGCTGTCACCGGGGCGCTCAGGGTTTTCTTCAGATTGCCGCTGGAAAGTGCCGGTGCCAGTTTTTCTTTGGCTTCCTGACTCTGAATAAACACGATACGAGCCGGGCTGCAGTTCGCCGACGTCGGCCCCATGCGCGCCAGTGCGTAAATCGTTTTCAGCTGTTCGCCTGTCACCGGTTTATCCAGCCAGCCGTTATGGGTGCGGGCTTCAGTGAATAAGGTTGCCAGTGCGCTGGCGGTTAATGCGTCGGTCATGATGTCTCCGTAGAAATGTAACCGGACGGCGTAACGGACGCTTGCGATGAGTGCCGTAGTAACCAATCCAGTAAAATCGGGTTAAATGTATCGGGGTCGGTCACGCTCATTGCATGACCGCCGTACAACATGTGTCGGTGCTCGCCATGAGGAAGACGTGAAGCAAGATCGACCGAACACGACCACGGCACCAGCAAATCGTCTTTACAACTGAAAGCCAGCGTCGGCGCGATCACCTCTTTGAGCGACGCCGTCAGATCAGATTCCATTAGTGCCTGCAGGCGGTGCAGCAGGTTTTCCATTCCCTGAAAATGCGCGACCTGGTGCGTGTGCTCTTCCTGCAATAACGCCTCATGGTCAGACAGCCAGTCGCCCGGATACAGGAACAGCGGCTGCGCCTGGACGTAGGCATCGACACCGCTGTTAAGCAGCAAATTCTGCCGGACTTGAAAGCAGCGACGCGTTTGACTGTTAAGCGTCGTCCAGCCGTTAATCACCACCAGACTTTGCAACAGCATCGGATAACGCAGTGCAAGATGCAGGCCAATAATGCCGCCTAAAGCATGACCGACCAGATGGCAGCGGCTGATATCCAGCGCATTGAGCATGCTCGCCAGTTCGTCGGCCATGTCCTCCATCCGGTAACCGGCAGGCACGGTGCCCTGACTGTGCCCTGTGCCGTGCTGGTCATAGACCACCACCCGGAAATGCTCCGCGAGCATCGCCAACTGCGGCTGCCAGAAACTGCCAGAACCCCCCAGCCCTGATGAGAGCACCACGGTTTCTGCATCGGCATTTTTCCTACCCAGTACCTTGTAATACATGCTGTTTCCTCTTCAGGAGGACGGGGACACTCGGACGGATCACCGGCCAATATGCGCAATGGACGCGATTTCGATCAGTGCATCGGGTTTCACCAGGCCGCACTGAATACAGAACCGGGCCGGTTTTTCGCCCGGAAAGTATTCGGCGTACACCTGATTCACCGCGCTGTAATTTGCCCAGTCGGTGATAAAAATCGAGTTCATGGTGACGTCATCCATGCTGCCGCCTGCGGTTTCAATCACGCTTTTGATGATCTCCAGCACGTGACGGGTTTGCGCGGCGGCATCACCGACATGCACGACGTTATTGTCTTTATCAAAAGGCAATGTACCCGAAACGTACACCACGCCATCGGCGAGAGTACCTGGAACGAAAGGCGCCAGCGGAACACCGCTGCCAGCCGGAATAATGGCGCTTTTAGGCATCGTTAATCGTCCTTTTTATAAAGCGGTCAGGCCGCATTTTGTTCAGTTTTGTAACCTAGCGCGTCGCAAAAGTTACCCACGCTGGAGACCCAGCCAAAAAACGTTTCGATGTTATAAATGGCGGCTTTCTGCGCAAATTCCGGGCCGGCCTGATGTGTCGCGTCTTCCAGCACAACACCGAAATATTCCAGGAAGAAGCCGTCACGCAGGGTGGATTCGACGCATACGTTGGTCGCAATGCCGGTAAATACCAGATGATGAATGCCGTAGCTGCGCAGCAGGCTATCGAGCTGCGTATTGAAGAAACCGCTGTAGCGCGGTTTGGGCAATACAATATCGCCCGGCTGCGGCTGAAGTTCATCGACCAGGTCATAATCCCAGTCGCCTTTCGCCAGCAGTTTACCCATCAGTTCCGGGCGTTTGCGCATCGTTTTCAGCGCATTGGATTTATGGTAGTTCGGTGAACCGGCGCCACCGGCTTCGACGTACTGATTGTCCCAGCCGTTCTGGAAGAAAATCACTTTGATGCCCGCAGCGCGTGCAGCGGCTATCGCCACTTTGATATTGGCAATCACTGGCGCAGTGGCAGAGACATCAAAGCCCGCCAGATCAAGATAACCGCCTTGAGTCGCGTAGGCATTTTGCATATCCACCACAATCAGCGCCGTTTGCTGCGGCGTGAAGGCAATGGCTTCAGGACGGGCTGTGAGGATCGTTTCCTCGCCGGTATTTTGGGGCGCGCGGCGGACCACTGTCTGATTCTCAACAACGTTCATCATGCGACCTCTTTCTGCTCAATGCCGATGTGCTGGCGGGTTTTCATTAATGGCTGGATGTAACGACCAAAGTTTTCGATACCGTTGACGAAATCGTCGAAGGTCAGCAGCACGCCGCCTGCGCCGGGAACTGTATCGATTTCATCGAGCATTCTGGCGACGCTGGCGTAAGAACCGACCAGCGTGCCCATGTTGATATTGACCGCGGAAGTCGGATCGGCCATCTGGCGGACGTTGGTATCCGCACCGGATTTGGTGTCTTTACTGCTCTGATCGGTGAGCCAGGAGAGCGCCTCGGCATCGGCTCCGGCTTTGTACAATTCCCATTTGGCGCGGGCGGCATCGTCGGTTTCGTCGGCAATCACCATGAACAAAACGTAAGAGGAGACGTCGCGGTTTTCGGCTTCTGCCGCCGTTTTCATGCGCGCGGCGGTCGGCGCAAAAGCGGTGGGTGTGTTGACGCCTTTGCCGAAACAGAAGTTGAAGTCGGCGTGTTTGGCGGAGAACGCCATGCCTGCGTCGCTTTGCCCGGCGCAGATGACTTTCATTTGGCTTTGCGGACGCGGGCTGACGCGGCAGTCGTCCATTTTGAAGAATTCACCGTCGAGCGTGCAGTGGCCCGTGCCCCACAAGTCGCGCAGCACGCTGACATATTCGGTCAGGTAATCATAGCGGCGGCTGAAATAGTCATCGCCTGGCCACATGCCCATTTGCTCGTATTCCGGTTTCTGCCAGCCGGTGACGACGTTCACGCCGAACCGGCCATTAGAGATGGAATCGATGGTGGCAGCCATACGTGCAACGATTGCCGGTGGCATCACCAACGTAGCGGCAGTCGCGTAAAGCTGAATGCGGGAGGTCACGGCAGCCAGACCGGCCATCAACGTGAACGATTCCATGTTGTGTTCCCAGAATTCAGTTTTACCGCCGAAGCCGCGCAGTTTGATCATCGAAAGCGCAAAATCGAAATGATAGTGCTCGGCTTTCTGCACAATGGTTTTATTCAGTTCGAAGGTAGGTTTGTACTGCGGCGCAGTTTCTGAAATTAGCCAACCGTTGTTGCCGATAGGGATAAAGACACCGATTTTCATAGCTCACCTCGATTGAAAATAATAAGGACCACAACAAGGGCTTGCGAAAATATCTGCGCGGCTTAAGTGCATCCTGCGGGTTCCTGATTGCACCGTGCTGAAATCTCCTGACGAGAGAACAACTGCAAAGTGGATGCCAGGTTTTTAAAAGTGTTTATTTTCATGATTTTAAAGCGGCGTTTGATTTTTTTATGGAGCAGTTGGTCTGTTTCAGACCATTTGTTCAAAAATAACTGCACATAAATCAGGCAGGATTGAGCGCAAATGGTGCAAATTTATTAAATAGTCGGTTAAGCGGGATCTTATTTCGCCGCTTTCATAAATGGCGTGCATGACGATAGTCGCCCCTATCCCTATTTGTTATGCTTTCCACCTTGATGTTTATGTCATGGAGACGTTGTGAAGCCATTGGTCAAAAGCCCGGAATCTGCCGCCGGTGAAAGCAAGTCCCCTCAGGCAGCGTCGAAATCATTGACGCGCCGCTCGCGGGCGGTCGCCGCCAAACGTAGCGCTATCATGGCGGCTGCACTGGAATTTTTTTCGTTGTATGGCTTCCACGGCACCCGACTGGAGCAGGTAGCGGAACGTGCTGACGTCTCAAAAACCAATCTGTTTTATTACTTTCCCTCGAAAGAAGATTTATATATTGCGGTGCTGAAAGGGCTGCTGGATATCTGGTTAGCACCGCTTAAAGCATTGCAGTCCGATCAGCATCCACTTGAAGCCATACGCGAATATATCCGTCTGAAACTGTGCGTATCCCGCGACCATCCTCAGGCGTCGAGATTGTTTTGTCTGGAGATGGTGCAGGGCGCGCCACTGCTAAAACAGGAACTGGGTGGCAGCCTGAAAACGCTGGTGGAAGATAAATCGGATGTTATTCGCGGCTGGATTAAAGACGAGCTGATCGCACCGGTCGATCCGATGCAGCTGATTTTTATGCTGTGGGCAACTACGCAGCATTACGCGGATTTTGGCGTGCAGGTTGAGGCGATCACCGGTAAAACGCTCAGCGATCCGGTGTTTTTTGAACAAACGGTGAAGAGTGTTCAGGACATCATTATCAAAGGCATTCAGCTTCGGGCTTAAAAGGTCCATGCAGCAAAGCAGAACGGTGTGGTTGTCAATGAACGTGGGGATGAACACAACACAGGTTCACCGGTCCCCCGGTCATATGTTCATTTTTTCTCCCGGCCCCGCAGCCGCCAGAAAGACGCAGCACTGACAACGCGTAATAACCATTTTTACGTGATCAGAACTGCTTTTCTGACGTTTACGCATTCATCATATTCGACACGCCGGAGTCCCTCAGAACCCGACGCAAGAAATCCTGGGTGCGTGCTTCCTGAGGACGCAGCAAGACCTGTTCGGCTTGCCCCTGTTCCACAATTTGACCGCTATGCAGGAAACAAACGCGATCCGCGACCTCTCGTGCAAATTGCATCTCGTGTGTAACAACGATCATTGTCATGCCTTGTTGTGCCAGATTACGCATAACCTGCAACACTTCACCGACCAGTTCGGGGTCCAGGGCGGAGGTGGGTTCGTCAAAAAGAATTGCCTTGGGCTGTAGCGCCAGTGTTCGGGCAATGGCCACACGTTGCTGCTGACCACCTGAAAGTTGCGCAGGCCACGCGGAAACCTTGTCTGCCAGCCCTACTCTTTCCAGCAATTCTCGCGCGCGTTTTTCTGCGGCATTGCGTGATTCGCCATTAACGTAAATCGGGCCTTCCATTACGTTCTCAAGCACATTGCGATGGGGAAAGAGATTAAAGCGCTGAAAAACCATACCTATCTGGCGTCGAAGCAAATTGATATTTTTGCTTTTATTATCAACGTGCTGACCGAGAACGCGAATTTGACCGTTTTCATACGTCTCAAGCCCGTTTATACAGCGCAGCACCGTGGACTTTCCGGAACCTGAAGGACCAACCAGACAGACCACTTCGCCCTCTTCGACGCGAAAACTGACCCCTTTAAGCACTTCTACTGAGCCAAAGCGCTTATGAACATCAATAATTTCAATCATCTCAGGCTCCTCTTTTCTGGCGATTTTCAAGGTGTTTGGTAAAGGCCAGCAATGGCATACATAACGTCAGGTAAAGTAACGCCACCAGGGTATAAACCGTTGTGTTATCAAAGGTCGAGGCAGCAAGAAGCTGTCCCTGACGTGTCATTTCGGTTACCGCGATCGTTGAAGCAAGAGCCGAATCTTTAAGCATCATCACCAGGGTGTTGCTGTAAGGCGGCAGTGCAACATGAAAGGCCTGAGGCAATATGACCCGCCGCATCGCTTTACTAAAACTCATTCCCATAGAACGTGCAGCTTCCAGTTGACCGCGATCCACGGATTCAATGCCAGAACGAAAGATCTCTGCGAGGAAGGTAGAAAAACAGAAAGCAATACCGATCACGCTGGCCTGAAAAGAGGTAAGGGTGATACCAATGTCGGGGAAAACGAAGTAGATGTAAAACAGCACCACAATCATGGGCAACGCACGGGTGATGTTAATGATGACAGCGACAGGCCAAGAAATGATTTTAAAAGGGCACATTTTTGCAGCAGCAAAGATCAGGCCGAGCGGCGTACTGATAAGTAACGACAACAGTGTGATGTAGATTGTCATTTCAGCCCCTTTCAAGAGAAAAGGGAGATATACATGAATGCTGCTCCAGTCCATTATGCGCTCCAGCCGGTGTTAGGTGGCATGCTAAAAATTCATTTTAATGAATATTCCCCCGCTAAATACTGTCAAACTTTTCATCTTATGGCGTCATAGCATTAACTTATTTTTACGACAATCTTCATTTAAGATCGCTTATAGTCGCAAATCAAAGGGTTTGATGCTCATTTGTGAGGGGGGATTTTTTTTAGAAAAGAAATGATTGACAGCAGGATAATTAATTTCATTATATTGAAGTTAATGGTCCCCGTTTTAAGCAGGAGTGCGTCATGTCGAACCGATCGTGCGTAAGTGTGGCTTTGTTGTTTGCCGCATTAGGCTTCACTTGCAGTGTTAATGCGGCGTTGTTGACGGCGGGCTCCCCGCCATCCAGTGCGCCAACGACCTTTCTGGATACAAAAACGGGAAAAATCGAAGGATTCATGCCCGATGTCGCCGCCGAAGTGGCCAGGCGTCAGCATCTGGAGATTAATTTTAGCGCCGTGCCCTTCTCCACCCTTATTCAGTCTGTTATTGCAGGCAAAATTGACATGATCGTGGCGGGAATGACACCGACGCCAGAGCGGGAAAAACGCATCTCCTTTTCTCAGCCGGTGACTGCATTTGGGCCTGGACTCGTCGTGCGTGATGACAATAAAAAAACCTACCATTCGCAACAAGATCTTAAGGACGAAATCGTGGGTACTATGACAGGCACTGACTACACGCAAAGCCTTATAAAAAGCGGCATTGCTAAAGAAGTCAAAGTCTACGATAGCCCTTCAGATATGATGCGCGATTTGTCACTGGGTCGTATCGCGGCAGGCATGAATGATTATCCTATTTTGAAAGTTCAGGAAAAAACTGGATCTTTTAAAGGTATGCACGTTGTAGATGATTATAAACCCGAGCATATATCGCCCATGGCGTTTGGTGTGAAAAAAGGCAACGATAAGCTGCTTGCCGATATTAATAATGCGCTGACAGCAATGAAAGCAGATGGGTCACTGCAAAAAATTAAAGCTAAATGGGGAATGCCCTGATCGCGCTTTCACACAGGGATGCGACAAACCTTAAGGAGCATGGTTATGAAAACAGCGGTAATGCACGCAGAGGAGCTGAGTGCAGCAGAGGCTAACATCGGTATACGTTTAAAATTAATTCGTAAGTCTCGTAGCATGACGATCAAAGAGCTGGCGCAACAGGCTAATGTGTCAGCGGGCGCAATTAGCCAGATTGAACGTAATCTGGCTAACCCTACGATACGCGTTCTGGAGCAACTCCGAGTGGTCTTAGATGTGCCACTGACAGCCTTCCTTGAACAAGATGACGTAATGCGGCCGGGCGCAGAGCATTACGTGCGACGCAGGCATGAGCGGCCGCACTTTCATGTTGGCAAACTGGGGATAACTAAAGAGATGTTATCGCCCTCAGGCGAACACGATATTCAGTTTATGTATATCAGTATTCCTCCGCGCACACGTTCAGAAGAGATGCTGACAGGCACGGGTGAAAAAGCAGGTGTAGTAATGGAAGGTAAACTGACCCTTGAGGTAGAGGGGGGGAAAACCTTAATCGAAGCGGGTGACAGTTTTCAGTTTAAAAGCCATCTCCCGCATAATATTTTCAACGATAGCGACACAGAAGCCCGTGTATTGTGGATTATGCATATTCCGCCGCGACATCATATCTGAAACAAGGTTAACCCATGCGAATCAAGGTCGATAGCGTCCATGACAGCTCCGTCTTCCCCACCACTGTCGATGTTGTTGTGATAGGCGGTGGCATTATTGGTACGTCAACGGCCTATGAACTGGCGAAACAGGGCGTTTCAGTGGCCCTGTTTGAAAAAGGCGTTATTGCCGGTGAACAGTCTGGCCGGAACTGGGGCTGGGTGCGCCAGCAGAATCGTGACTTGTATGAACTGCCTATGGCGATGCGCAGCCTACAGCGCTGGGATGAACTGAGTGCCGAAATCGGAATGGATCTTGGTTTCAGGCGCAGCGGCATTCTCTATGGCACAGTCAACGATGCTGATCTGGCGCGTTGGGAAACATGGGGTCAGCAAGCGAAGCAAATGGGCTTTACCAGTCATCTCTTATCTGCGCAGGAAGCTCAGGCACGGATTGGAGATAAAACGGCCTGGCGAGGCGGCGTGTGGTCACCTACTGATGGTCGCGCGGAACCTTCGCAGGCAGCGCCGGCCATCGCTCGCGGTGCGCAAAATTTGGGTGCCAGCATATTTCAGCACTGCGCGGTGCGCGCACTGGACATTAGTGCGGGCCGGGTCTCAGGTGTATGGACAGAACGCGGGCGGGTAAACGCCAGCCGGGTTATCTGTTGTGGTGGAGCATGGAGTTCACGTTTTTGCAGACAATATGGCATTGAACTCCCTGCAGCGAATATTTTGGGCACGGTGTTCAAAACGACCGCTGCGCCTGAAGTGGTGAAAGGATGTCTGAGTACACCTAACCTTTGCCTTCGCCGCCGTGAGGATGGCAGTTATACCGTTGCCGTGCCCGGCCTTGGACAAATTGATTTGGCACCGCAAAACATCCGTTATGCTGCAAAGTTCTATCCAATGTATCGCAGTAAAGTGGCTAAAAAGCTCAAGGTCCGGCTTAACAGCTCGTTCTTTTCGGGCCCTGAAGCGGCTGGAAGCTGGCATCATGACAGCCGTTCACCGTTTGAAAAAATCCGTGTACTTGATCCCAACCCGGATAACAGCATCATTCGCAATGGTCTTGCGGAGTTGATCCGTTTATTTCCAGAATTGAATGGGATAAAAGTTGATTATGCCTGGGCGGGCTGGATTGACACCACACCTGATTTAGTGCCCGTCATTGATGAGGTAAGTGCAATACCAGGGATGTTTATTGCTTCCGGCTTCAGTGGACATGGTTTCGCCATTGGTCCTGGCGCAGGGCTTTTGTGCGCACAATTGCTGACGAATAATCCCGTTTATACAGACATCGCACCTTATCGTCTGTCACGTTTCGAGAAAGGTAATGCGATTCGCGAACCGCAAATGATGTAATTCAGCGGCGGTGAGTGGCCCATTAGTGGGTTATCTGAGCGGTCTTTTTCAGGCAATCAGTGAGTGTTTCAATGATTGCCTTGAAGGGAAGATAATTCGCACGGACCCGCAAAATCACCTTATCGCCGTCGCCCTATCCACTTAGCGAGAAAGACGGCGTTTGACGCTTATCTTCACCGCCATGCCTGAAAAAATGAGCCGTCATCTTGTATCGCTATGCATCGCTCTTTTGATACATAGAAAAAAAGCGATTGTCGATGCTTTCGCGGAAAAACGCGTCCTGATCGACGGCTGCACAGAATCCCTGATAGGTATGGGCCGGAACAGCAAGCCAGCGTCGGCACGTACCGTTGCGGTACTCAAGTTCCAGCACCCCAGACGTCGGATCGAATCCCGCACTGCGAAATAATGTTGAAGAGTTGATATCGTGTCGTTTCATAACGGATAGTCCCTATCGGTTGAACCCAGCGCCTGCACTACTAAGAGCGGCAATATATCACAGTCACCGACAATCTTTCGTCACGGTGACTATCCTGTCATGGCAAAAGTCATGCGAAACAGCGAGAGACAGCACAGAGTGCCGCTTACCTGTGATGATGACGTTCAGCTGACCGACCTGTTTGTCGTCAGCCGCATGCAGACAGGCGACTTCGGCTGTTATAGCCCCTGTTCGCGCATGTCCTTTTCTTCTGTCAGCTGTTGACCACAGAATGCGAGATCAAAACCAGAGGATGTGTTGCTTACCCTCCCCGTTTTCTCCGCCAAAAAAAGAATAAACCGGGTTTATTTTCTAAATATGACAGCGCAAAAATGGTGCATTGAACCCTGTCGCCATTTGGCTATAATCAAATAACCAAATGGAGGTGATCATGAAACAATTCACATTACCCGCATCCGCGGCAGAACCCGATCGCCTGTGGCAGTTTGCCGGTCTGAGCAGTGCGGATGGCGTTGTGCTGATGGATCAAATCGATGATGGCCTTGACGGTACGGTCGCCAGTCGCATTGTCACGTGGGCGCAAATTTCTCAGGCAGAGCTGCGCCGGATGACCGGCATCGCCGGCTCGACATTTACTCGTAGCGTAAAGAGTCGCTTCACTGCAGAACAGAGCGAACGGCTGGTGCGATTTATTCGCGTGATGGATCGTGCCGTGGAGCTGTTTGAGGGCGATAAAGAAAAAGCACTCCAGTGGCTCAATGAGCCTGCACGCGCGTTGGGCAATAAAAAACCGGCCGATCTGGTGGCGTCTGAAACCGGGGCTTATGAAGTATTGAAACTCATTACCCGACTCGAACACGGTGTTTATTCGTGAAGCTCTACCGCATGACTAAGACGCGTTATCTGGGATCGGCCTGGAGTGGTTTTGGTGCGCGTGAAGGTGGCGGTCGCTGGAACAGCGTCGGTGTGTCGATGGTTTATGCTTCTGAAACGGCCTCGCTGACCATGCTGGAGACGCTGATCCATCTGCAAAGCGCCAGCGTGCTGGACTCTTTTACACTCCTGAGTATAGAGGTTCCCGATCGACTGATTGAGTGGGTTGATATCAATCAGCTACCCGCCGACTGGGCTGCACCGGAAGGGCCTGCTGCACTGCGCCTGTTCGGTGATGCCTGGGTACAAAGTGGTGGTTCCGTGGCATTACGCGTGCCCAGCGCCCTCTCGCCGGTGGAATCAAACTATCTGCTTAATCCTGAACATCCCGCGTTCAATGCGATTGTTAAGCAGGCCCGCGACATCCCCTTCCGGTTTGACGCACGCTTTTTGCGGTAGCGCTGAACCGCTGCAGGTAAAACGCCTGTAAAATTAACACTCTCTATACCTGTCATTCCCGGTCACTTCTGACCGAGCGTTTTAAAATAAGCGTCCAGATCAGGGGAATTAATACCTGAAAGGGGGCAGTTTGGATATCGAAAATTATTGTACGTTAAGGCTTTTTTTTAATCTTTCGATTTTAGCTGGTCTCAGCCGACGAAATTTATCGGAAGCCGGTATACGGTTGCTTTCCAGATCTAATCGCCTGTCAGATTGATATGCTCCCATCCTGATGGTGACAGATGCGACAACAGTTGTTCGTTGAGCTTCAGCCCCTTACGTTTCAGGGCATCGATCACTCTTTCTATATACACGGTCCCCTGCTTTATCGAGGTTGCCAGACGCAGCACTTCACGCCAGTGAATTTCGATCTCTTTCAGATTAAGTGTGGTCGTTGATATCAGTGACTGAAGCGCCGGTATTGGTCTGCTTTCCCTTTGCAAAAAAACTTCTTGTCTTGGAGATCTCTGATTCGCGGACAAAACACACATCCCAGCAGATGCATCAGGGCAAAGACATGATCAGTGAATCCCCTGTATCGGTGTAATGCTCCCTTATTTCCAGCTCGCTTTCGTGGTACAGCAAGTCATCGAGAACATGGGGTGAATCCCTGACCTGACGGATTATGCAGGTGTAATACGGGCTGTATTGACCCGAAATAATGGTGGTGAAGAGAAGGCGGGTATCCGGACGAGTAATGTCATTTTTTTATGCGAAAAATGTCGAGTAAACGTCGTCCATCTGTTACCTCATTGAAAATGCTGCCTCGGGCGTTGCCTGAAAGAGCTGATGAATAAACCTGTCATCCCGATGGAAACAGAACTGCAGCATCCTGAGGCGCTGCGGGAATATTTCCGTGAGCGCCTCGTCTGTTAACACCAGATTTCCCTGACTCTGCCAAAGGGCTCCGATCCGGTTTACCAGAAAGAGGAAAAGGCAGAAGGAAACTGATGTCAGTCCCGCAGATGGCGGGTCATGCATACCTGACGGTCAGGTTGCCAGTCATCATTCTCAGCGGTATCTTCAGACTCACATCAGGAATATAGCTGCAACTGCGATTACGGGAGCAGGAAGTGGATACAACTGAGGAGCTGGGACAGACCTATTTCTATGCCGGGCGCCCGAATCTCTCTGCCGATGAACTGTTCTTTATAATTTTCTGTGAACAGGTCGCTCTTCAACTGGGTGTGCGTGATTTCAGTGCCATTGTGGCCATACTCTCAGGACGCAATATCATCGCCACACGCAGAAAACCTGGCGGTACGGTTACCGGAACGTCGTATGCTTCAAAAGCTGCAAGGCGCGTATTTGGTGATGCCAAATTCCCCTGGGGCATAAAGCTCCCTTCCTTTGTCGGAGGTTATCCGCCTTCAACTCTCAGAATACGGATGGTGGCGCAGATTGGTACCTGGACCGGGCTGGGTCATTCTGGCTGCTGATGTTTCACAGATTGGTTATCACAGCGTTGTGGAATACAACCGGATAGCACGGGGGGATGACAAACTATGGTAATCGACGAACTGGATGAGAAAATTTACGCACTGGTTAAGCGTCATAACGGACGCGGCGTTTTCACAGCGCAGGAACTCAGGCCAGAAACCGATCTGGATGCGGATCTCCATCTCAGTAAAGACGAGGCGCAGTCGCTGATGAATGAATTTTTTATGCAATTCAACGTTAGCAGGGAGAATTTCTCTATTGAAACGTACTATCCACCCGAGCCGCCACTGCTGACGATACTGAATCCTTTCCGCCGTCGGCGAAGCGTTCCTGAAGTTCCTGACTTTACCATTGCAATGTTAATCGAATCAGCCCACGCAGGACGCTGGTGCTACGAATAAGCAGGCCCGTTCGGGTACGGAGAAATAGGCGTACGGCGCGGAAAATGACTAATTGCAGCGTCATGTACAGCTCGTACGGATAAATTATCCTCCCCGGAGCTATAAACCTTAACGTCAGTACATTCCATTCCAGACCTCATTCATCGCTGAATTACCAAACGCCGTCTGAATTTGCAGCAGGCTGGCGAAACGGGAAACATTAAGAAAAACCAACCGACATTACTAACTGAAGGTTGTATCTAATACTGGGGGACAGGTCACTGCCTTTGAAAGGATCATTGAGATGGTAGACAAGGAGGTTAATGCTAATGAGAGATAATAGGCCTGCCAAATTGAGCTTAGGTAAACGCATCATGTATAGCCTTATAGAAGCGTCAGGTGCAATCATAGGTGGGTTGCTTCTCCTGCTGTGCTGCTATTGGTTCTTTCACTATGAAACCTGGCATGAAAGACTGATAGCGATTGGTTTGTCTATCGCGGTTGTCTATCTGATCGGTAAGGTTTTACCTGAACGGCCAAATCAGTAAGCCCCTTACGGTCTGAAGGATCCCCAGAAACATCATCAATACACCATGATGATGTTTCAATAGGTTCTCGCCATCTCGGCATATACCCTGTCGGGGTTAATGCCTGACAGGCTCCCCGGTGACTGCCGGATGACATTCTCACTCAATGTCAGATACGACAATACCCTCCGCGACTTCACACTATTAGCCTGAAACCATCTGTTTATTCCCTTACTTTCAGGGTAATACCCTGTCAGCCACATGATGATGCTGTAAAGTGTCGCGACCAGGCAAAGCATCGATATCCGCTTTTCTCCCCAGCTTTTACTTGCCCGAAGTCCCAGACCGTAGCCGCTCACTTTTCTCATCTCTGAAGTTCTGCTCTGTTTGCATAGGGCGGCTGTATATTTTAATTATCACCCGCGGCTTATATCCCATAAGGCTGGTAAAAAGCAGCCACGGCTCGCGGGCGTTTTTGCTGTACATCCTGTCCGTTTTAGGAGAACGCTGGCTGCTTTTCCTGCCGGTTGTCCGCTTATGAACGGTATAAAAATGCCCTAGACAATCACGGCTGACGTTGCGAGCCAGTCGGCAAAATCACAGATAGCATGGCTTCGCTACTTATGGCATATCTCGTGCCATCTGCCACTCTTCATCCCCGATTATCTGAAAATAGAGGCTGCCTCTGACACGTCAGAAAAAATCCCATCCCAGATATACTGCATTTACCACCTTAACGGTCTGGGCGTGAAGCGCAGACGACATCGTAAGGGCCTGGCGCCTGAGCGGCTTCCGCTTCTTCGCCCGGACCTGGTCAATGGAATTTGCCATGGATGCACTTACCAGCGACTGGAAAGTTAAGTAACTGAATTTATTAGTAATTTTATAAATATGTGTCTGACGATCACCACTGCTTTGGGTATTTCAGGCGTTCAGGTCTCGCGTATTCTGGACAGTATCACGCTCTTTCGTGGCTATCCGGCTAAGATAAGAACCGTTCAGGGACCGGAATTCACCTGCCTCGCACGGGATCAATGGGTCTTTGAGCATGGCGTGGAACTGCGTCTTATCCAGCCGGGCAAGCCGGCCCAGAACGGATTTATTGAGATTTTTAGCAGCAAGCTGGAAACATGTAAAAATAGAAGGTAAACAACCCGACATGACTAACTGATCGTTGTATCTAATACAGTGGGAAGGTCATTCCATTTATTACTTTTGTAACCCTTCTCTTCACAGTTTGTGCAGGGCTGTCACTTTAAAGTGGCAGCGTTCCTACTGGCCTACGCGCAGCTACGGCAATTAGTAGAAATTTTTACTACTTCTCGCAAACCTGACGGGCATAAGGCTTTTGATGACCAAACTGCCCCCTGATACAGCGCTTTGTTAGCCTTTCGATATGAGCGGTAAATCAATGTAACAAATGTAAGGTTTCGGGCTCATAAAATATTTTATGCAGTGATGAAGACGTCGCACTTAATAAAAGCATTAAGAAAGATGCGATAACCCTACGTAATCTCATTGATTAATTGATGATAATTTTAAGGTGACAGGCAATTTGTATTAAGTATCACCAGGCTGTTTAGCATCCGTGCGACAGAAATGATGATCAGGAACTTATAAGGATGCTTTATAACCTTGCGTTGGAGATTAGCTGGCCTGAATTTTACTTAAGTTGCGCGGCGTGACTATAACCTGTTGATTAATAATCACGGTGTTTTACACGAGAGAATAACGGTGTCAGGAAATACGGCAAATGCTGCCACCAAATAATTACAATTTGTTATTCTGTTAACATATATTTACCGGCTTAACAAAAAATTGATAGTCGCGTAATGACAATAAACCGATTTGCAACAACCGTTAAAATCAGAAAAACACCTAATTAATGCATTGTATTTTAATCACTGGTGTCACTTCATCAGGACAAGAATATGGCAAGCATAAGCACACTTGGCGCTGGTACTAACCTCGACCTCAATACCTTATATGACAACATACAGTCAGCCGAACAGGCGCAACTGACACCCATTACCAATCAGCAAGCGTCTTATAATGCGCAACTGACGGCCTGGGGCGTGGTACAAAGTTCAATGTCGAAATTGCAGACCGCAGCCTCTGCGCTGGAAAATGCTTCCAGCATTGCGACAACAAAAGTGACCAGCTCGAATTCGGCCTTTACGGCTACGCTTGCCAGCGGTGCTGCAGCTGGAAATTATTCTGTTGAAGTTGACCAGCTAGCGGCGTCGCAGTCCCTGCTCTCCAAATCGGCAAGCGACGAAACGACCGATCTGGGCGACAGCAGCATGGCATCACGCACGATTACGATCAGCCAGCCTGGACAGAAATCGCCATTAACCGTGACGTTAAATCAGAATCAGACCAGCTTGTCTGATATCCGTGATGCGATTAACAAGCAACAAGGTAGCGTCAATGCCAGTGTGATTATGGCCAATGACAATACCTACTATTTATCCCTGACGGCGCGCGATAGCGGCACGGCGAATGCCATGACCGTAAGTACAAATGATGCCACATTGTCGCAATACATTAACTATAGCCAGGGCGGGAGTAATAACGGTATGACACAGCAGGTTGCCGCTGAGGATGCTCAATTGAAGGTTAACGGATTATCTATTACGCGCAGCAGCAACATCGTGACGGATGCGCCGGAGGGCGTAACGCTGAATCTTAATAAAGTTAACAGCGGATCGCCTGAAACCTTATCCATTGCTACAGATACCTCGCCAATGGCGACAGCCGTTCAGTCGTATGTTGATGCGTATAATTCGCTGCAGAAAACCATCGCAGACCAGACAAACTATACCCCGGTTCAGGCAGGACAGGCGCAGAGTACAGATAATGGCGATTTGCTGGGGGATAATACATTAATGAATATCCAGACCAGTCTGCGCAGTCAATTTTCCGATCCTCAGGGTACCGGAAGTATTCAGGTACTTTCTCAGCTTGGAATAACGCAGGACGATAAAGGTGATCTGACGGTAGACAGTACGAAGCTGAATGCCGCCTTAACCAACCAACCCGCAGATGTTTTAAGCTTTTTGACGGGGGATGGAAAAACAACAGGTTTCGCCACGCAGGTGACCAATAAACTGAATGATATGCTGGCAAGTAACGGCACAGTATCAAATGCGACCACGGGGATTAACACCTCGTTAAAACAGTTGTCCGATCAGTACAATACCGTCAACGATCAAATCACGGCAGTGATGGCACAGTACAAAACGGAATTTACCAATCTGAGTACGCTGGTCTCTTCAATGACGCAGACGGGTGATTATCTGTCAGCCCAGTTCGCGAAGATGTAACGCCTGCCTCACGCCGTTTTGCCACAAGGCTGAACATCCTGCCTCTCATGCTGATGGTGCTCCTGCGCCATCAGCATTTATCCATTATAAGGCCCTGGTTTTCTCTGGTATTTGGTTACTCCCTCAATAGCACTTTTTTTATCGCATCCATAAGCCATGAATTTGGCGTAACTCTTTATCCAGAACCTCGTTGCATTGCCGCGCCAATATCCATTAGGCGAGTGCTCGCACGCTGACAAGACACATCGCCTTTGTCATAAGCTAAAAACTAATGCAGAATTTTTATGCCGCGCGGTATCGTTAACGCCCCTGTTTAAACCTTGCGCCTGGACAAACCTCATTAACGTGAGTATTCGTTTTTTATATTCCGTTAATGATATATCTTACCCAATGTATTTTTAAATATTTAATACAGTTTCTCTAATGAAAGCGTCTTTTAGCGAAAAGATCGCAGATAAACGCTTTGTGGAATACTTAGCAAACCCTTTAATCATCTGTGCTTTTTAAAGCCTTGCGCTGTAACAAAACGTGTTTAACCTTAAGGAAATTGGTTTTTTGGTTGGGTTTTGTGTGGGATTATAATCATTTCTTTCCGGTTGATCCTTATATTTACAACTGAGATTTTACAACAAAATGCTTATTCAATAATTAATCTTATCTGGCTGTTTTTTATTAAAGTTTAGCAGGAAGGGTTCGATAATAATAATGCGTAAATAATACGTTCTCATAAGAAGGAATTTACCATGTCAGTCATCAACACTAACGTCCTGTCGTTAATTACTCAAAATAACCTGAATAAGTCTCAGTCATCTCTCGGTACGGCGATTGAGCGCCTGTCATCGGGTCTGCGCATCAACAGTGCCAAAGATGATGCCGCGGGGGAAGCCATTGCTAACCGCTTTACGTCAAATATCAACGGTCTGACGGTTGCGGCGCGTAACGCCAATGATGGGATTTCGTTGTCTCAGACGGCTGAAGGCGCGCTGGATGAAATAAACAACAACCTGCAGCGCGTCCGCGACCTGACTGTTCAGGCGCAGAACAGCTCTAACTCAGCCTCGGATATTGACTCTATCCAGGCTGAAGTTAACCAGCGCATGCAGGAAATTGACCGTGACACGAAACAGACGGATTTCAACGGCATTAAAGTGTTGAACACGGGTTCAGGCAACAGCACTTATAATTTCCAGGTCGGTTCTCAGGATGGGCAGACCATCGGTATCACCATTAGCTCAAGTGACAGCTTCGATTTGGCTGCAGCGGGTAACGCGTCTTCAGGTACTGTGCAGAACACCAGTGTGACAACCGGGCAGACGGTTAATGGTACAGCCCGCAGCACCGCGGCTATCGGCTTCGACGTGCTGAAAGGTGCAGTCACTGGCGGTAGCGGCGGTAGCGCTTCTGGCAGCACACCGTTGGCGGATATCGATAAAGCGATCAAGGCCGTCGACAGCCAACGTAGCCTGTTGGGTGCGTCTCAAAACCGCTTTGAATCTACAATCAGCAACCTGAATAATACCGTGACTAACCTGACTGCTGCACGTAGCCGTATTCAGGACGCGGACTATGCGACCGAGGTATCAAATATGTCACGTGCGCAGATCCTGCAGCAGGCGGGTTCATCTGTACTGGCACAGGCCAATCAGGTTCCACAGACCATGCTGTCTTTACTGCGCTAATCCTCAATTTAAAAACCACGCTTTTTTTAAGCGTGGTTTTTTTCAGACCGCCTGCGGTGAAACCAGGCTAATTAACTTTGCGGATAAAATCACTGAATGCCGCTAATTGCCTGGCCAGATGCTCAAGCGTGCCCTGCTCAATCACCTTACCCGCCTGTTCATCAACTTTATTCTGAATGACACCACCCATAAATTCCGGTTTGTTCAGTACCATGGCGTCAAGAAACACCAGAATTTGACGCAGGTGATACTGGCAACGCGCGCCACCGATCGCGCCCATGGAGCTGGTCTGAATCGCCACCGGTTTTCCCGCGAGCGGCTGATTAGGAACGCGGGATAGCCAGTCGATCGCATTTTTCAATCCGCCCGGGACAGAATAGTTGTACTCAGGTGTGACGATAATCACGCCATCTGCCTGACGAATCTGTTCAGCGATCTTTTCAACAGAGGCAGGAAACCCCTCTTCTTGCTGAATATCGGCGTCATAAAGTGGAATATCCCGAATGGATGGAAGCGCCTCAATCAGCACGCCCTGTGGGGCCAGTTGCGGTAGCGCCTGTGCAATCATTGCGTTGTACGAACCTTTTCTCAGGCTTCCCAGTAGCGTGACGATTTTCAACGGTTTATCAGACATCATTTTTCCTCTTTTTGATGGCTAAAATCATCCCCGAAAAACCTGGGGAAGCGTATGCGTATTCTATGCGATTAGAAGCAGGTTTTTTATGAGAATGTGTTAGCTGGCTTTATATTCCGCCTCCACAGGTACATCGTGCAAAATCACATATCGCCAATCCAGCGCGCCGCCATTGCCTGATGTTGGCAGTAAACGTGACATGGTTAAAATGGCCGCGGGCGACGTGGGATACAGTAGGGAACACATCGAAGAGGTGGGCGTGATAACGCGCCACCGCAACACCGGTTCAGGAGGGAGAGAGCATGGTCAGTTCGGATAAATATGTCATCAGGCAAGCAACGTCGCAGGACCTGGCAGGCATCACTGCCCTGCTTCAGGAAAACTCAGCGGGGAATGGCGGAACGCTGAACGGGGATTTTCCTGGCGAAAAGGTTGCCGGGATGTTGAATCATCCGGGGGCCTTTGTGGTGGTCGCGCAATCCGCCGCTGGGATCGACGGCGTGTTATTTAGCACCACATCGTTCCAGCAAGGTCCGGAGATTGTGAACGCGATGCTTCGTGCCTGGCCGCCCGCGCAGCAGTGCTGGATTTACGGCCCGGTCTGCATCAGCACGGCCGCCCGTGGTCAGGGCTTACTGACGCGTTTGTACGATGAAATGTGCCGATATTACGGTAATAAAGCCCCCGTTCTGTTTATTCAGGCTGACAATTATCATTCCATTCAGGCTCACCAGCGCCTTGGAATGCGTGAAGTGGGACGGTTTAGTCTGAACGGCAGCGACTTTTTGATATACAGCCCGGCATGTTTTTAGACGTCTGTCCTCGCACAAATTGAAACCTGCACCGGGTAAAAACGCTAAAATTAATCTGAATGGTTAACGGGAGCGACCGTGATGATTAAAATTTGCCTCACATGCGGCACGTCTTATCAACAGCTGGATGTTCAGATCGCGCACTGTAAAATTTGTGAAGATGAACGTCAGTATGTCCCTAAACAGGGGCAACAATGGATTTCACCTGAGGCACTGCATGCAGGCCACAGCAATAAATGGTATCAGCATGAAAAAGCCTTGTTGAGCCTGAAAACGGTGCCAGGATTTGCCATCGATCAGCGCGCTTTTTTAGTGAAAGGCACACAGGGCAACGTCCTCTGGGACTGCATACCTAACCTTGATGATGCGACGATTGATATTGTTCACGCGCTTGGCGGCCTTAGTGCGATTGCTATTTCTCATCCTCATTACTACAGCACGATGCAGGACTGGGCGGCGGCTTTTGATGCGCCGATTTATCTGCACGCCAGCGATAGCGAGTGGATTATGCGCGACAGTCCATACCTGCGGTTATGGGAGGGCGAGGCAAAAGAAATCATGCCTGAAGTGACACTGTTACGTTTAGGAGGGCATTTCGACGGTGGCACGGTGCTGCACTGGGCGAAAGACGATGGCGTCTTACTGTCAGGCGATGTCGTGCAGGTCACGGCTGGCGCCAACGCCGTCTCCTTCATGTGGAGTTACCCCAATATGCTCCCTTTGCCGGCGGCTAAAATCAGCGACATCGCCGCCCGCCTTGAGTCCTATGATTTCGAACGGCTTTACAGTGCGTTTGAAGGACGCGACATTGCGCCCAATGCGAAACAGGTCGTGATGCAATCTGCACAGAAATATATCGACTGTTTACGGTGAAACCCGCCGCTATTCTGCCTGACCGGAACCGCCACCTTTAAGGCTGTTTTAGCCGCCAAAATCATCGACCAGATTCACCAGCAAGGGCTTTAAGGTTTTCAACTCTTCTATATGCGCCAGAGACAGCGCCTCAAGCAAGCCTTCTGCCTGAGGCGTTAATTTTAGTGCCATCCTACGTTGATCGGCGGCATCCGCTTCGCGGGTAATCAACCCCGCTTCCTCCAGCCGACTAATCAGTCCTGATGCGCTGTGCGGTTTTAAAATCAGCCGCTCGGCAACGTACCCCACCGTCGCGGTTGCCGCTCCTGAACCGCGAATGGTCAGCAGTGCCTGATGCTGCTGTGGTGTTAACCCAACGCTGCGAGCCTGACTTTCACTAAACGCGATAAACGTGCGTAACGTCGCGCGGAAGTTTGCCAGTAAGGCGTAATCAGCATCTTTCATCTTCGGCTGTGACATGCAATAACCTTTTGTCATTAAATCCAGGTCGCGATGCGATATAAATTCCCCGCCTTTACCTTGCTCAGGAAGACATTATGCAGGAGCTCGCTGTCGATTTACCTGCCAGGCTCAAATTAACCGACCACACTGTAACGAAACGCGTCATTATACTGACTTTAAGGGGATTGCTGCCAGGCGCGGGTAATGCTTTCGGTGCCATTGCCTTGCTTAAGCTCATTGCACTGATGACGAATGTGTTCTGGTACAAACAGTTTTCATTTGCTGAAAACCCGATGTCGGGAAATGCCAACGCGCTGCATATTCTGGCCGCACCGTCTTATCATCGGTGTCATCGCACGCACATCGAGCAGGAATATACGACCGATACGCCAGAAACCACAAAAGCCCGGCAAATTATGTCAACGTCGCCCGCGACGTTGGATGCATCGCTCACGCTGAGTGAGGTCATTGAACGGATGTCAGATCGCCATGCACATCATCATTACCCGGTGGTCGTGTTTTTATCTGTAGTGTCGCGTAAAGACAGGACTCACTGGCAAAGGCAGAACAAGTCACCAGACAGTCGTTGGCAAGATCTGGTGGACGATGAAAAAACTGTCAGTACCTGCCCGGATACGGTGTGCAGTCAGATTGCAGATCAGGAAATCGGTATTGTCGTCGTGACGGTGCCACAATCTGCAAGGTGGTTGGGGTGATCACGCGGCACGATATTTTCCGGGTAAGTTATCTCGCCCGACAGGCTGAGCATGATAAGGCGCGCTATTTACGATTTAGGACAATAAGTGATAAGAGCCGCCAGGCTAATTAACCGGGCGACATTTTACATTATCCGCCTTAACGGGCGGATAATGTGTTAACGATGGCATTGCGAAAAGTATGAGAAGGCGTTCATAAGTATTCAACGTGCTTGTCGGCCCGTTGCGACGCGTTAGCCTTTGAGTTTGATTTGCTCAAGCCCCTGTAAAACGTGGTTGATATCGTTATCCGTCAGATGCTGGACGTTGAGTTGCTGATGCAGATGGGTCAGCTCATCTTTTGTGAAACCACCCTGTGACAGTTGCTGATTGATGGCTTGCAAAATTTGTCCGTCTAACAGGTTAATTTGCTTCCTCAGGTCTGCCAGATCTTTTGCGGGCGGCACGGAATGAGGTGCGCCCAACCAGTCAGCCAGATAGCGATACTGAATCGCTTTGCTGGCATCCATTAAACCCTGAAAAAACACCGTCACGGACTGCGGATCAAGCCCGGCTTGTGCCGATTTCTCCTTGGCTTCTGCCAGTACATCCTGCTCTCGCGCCAGGTCTTCAATCGGCTTATTGTGGGTTTTTTTGAAGGCGGCGACATCCTTCATTAATAACATTCTCTCATGAAGCGCACGCGAGAGTTGCGAAACGGGTTCTGACGCCGACGGGGCAGCAGCAGCAGAGCCGCAAAAAATTAACGCAGCAAGAAGAAAGGTCATATATTGCATGTTTGGTTAGCCTGTTTCCAAATAGTTGAAAAAGATTAATCAGATTAAACGTCCCTCTCATTGATGGAGTGTCGGTGAAATATTATTTAATCTCTGTAATTAACTAATACAAATTATAACCAGGATGCTACATAACAGCTAACACATGTTAAGAGAAGTTAACGTATCTTTTGTGAATGATTCGGTTTCGCCAGTGATTATTAAGCCTTTAAGCTGTTAATTTAATGATGGAGCACGGATTTATATGTATATTATTGATATTAATAAAATTATTAGTTGGGCTTCCGCTTAAGATCATATTAAATATTTATGCTTACATTGGCCATAAATGTAAAAGTATGTCAGCAAAAATCCACCATAAATTATTCGTTCCCTAACTATCCTGGCCCTTACTATTAACACCAAAGCCTGAAATAGCCATAAAAATCCACATAAATGCATCCATGTCACGATTGTGAATTTATATTTCAAAATGTCTTTAAAGTTTTCATTGTGACAGTCGATAAGTTTTATTAAGCAGTGTGGTTTAAAAACAGGCTGCAAAATAATATTTCTGTATCGGCCTATCAGGGTGAAATTATGTCTATTACGCGTACGTTTTCCGATATGAAAATGGGTAAAAAGCTGGGGTTGAGTTTTTGTGTGCTGATTGTTGCCACTCTGGCTATTGCTCTCTTAGCGTTTAAAGGCTTTCAAAGCATCAAAGAGAATGCAGCAAAGCAGGATATTACTGTTGATATGGTCAATGCTCTCAGCAAGGCACGCACGAACCGTCTGCTGTATCAATACACTAAAGATGATCAGTATGCTCAGGTTAACGCCAGTGCGCTCAACCAGTTAAGCACCCACTTTGATAAGCTGAAAAATTTTGACTGGAACACCGAAGGCAAAGAACAACTCAGTGTATTAGGCACCGCTATACAAAACTATCAGACGCTGCGGCAGGCATTTTACAGTGCGGCGAAAAGCTCCTCAGCGGCGGCTACGTTGATTCAGGATAATGATCTCCTCTCTCTCGGACAAAGCCTTGATGGACTGAATCTTTCCGCTCAGCCCGAAGCGATGCTACAGGTATTGCGGTTGGCCTCACTCCTCAAGGAAATTGCGGGTGATGTAGAACGCTTTATTGATAAACCCAGTGAGTCCAGCAAGACCGAAATTTATGGCAACATTACCTCTGTCGAACAGATACGTGCTCAGTTGTTAGCGCTTTCTGTCCCCGAAATCCAGGCGGTGTTGAATACGCAAAAAACGGATTTAGCGAAACTTAAACAGGCTTTCGTGGATTACATTGCCGCCATGGGTAAGGAATCAACGGCATCGACGGAGCTCAGTGCTACAGCAGAAAAGCTGAATGGATATGTGGCTGGACTCTTTAACTATCAGGCGTCTGAATCCGCTGACGCATTACGTAGCGCTGAAAGCCAGATCGCAATCGTTGCGGCTATTTGTGTTCTGCTTAGCTTGTTAGTGGCCTGGCGTATCACCGTCTCAATTACTGTTCCGTTAAAAGAAACCTTGAGCGTCGCCCAACGTATCTCTGAAGGCGATCTCACTGCTACGCTTTCAACCACGCGTCGTGATGAACTCGGGCAGTTAATGCAGGCCGTCAGTGTGATGAATGAGAGCCTGCAAAACATCATCACCAACGTGCGCGACGGTGTGAACAGCGTGGCACGCGCTTCCTCTGAGATCGCCGCCGGTAATATGGATTTGTCATCGCGCACTGAACAGCAGTCTGCTGCCGTGGTGCAAACTGCGGCCAGCATGGAAGAGTTAACCTCAACCGTGAAGCAAAATGCCGAGAACGCCCACCACGCCAGCCAACTGGCAACGGAAGCGTCTGTGAACGCTGGGCGAGGCGGTGACATCATCCGTAACGTTGTCACCACCATGCAAGGTATTACGACCAGTTCGGGTAAAATTGGTGAAATCATCAGCGTCATCAATGGGATCTCCTTCCAGACGAATATTCTGGCACTCAACGCGGCTGTTGAAGCGGCACGAGCCGGTGAACAGGGCCGTGGTTTTGCGGTCGTGGCAGGCGAAGTCAGAAACCTTGCTCAGCGCAGTTCCGTTGCGGCGAAGGAAATCGAAACACTGATTCGTGATTCGCTGAACCGCGTTAATGAAGGCTCAACGCTGGTCGATCAGGCGGGAAGCACAATGGATGAGATTGTACTGTCTGTGACCCAGGTGAAGGACATCATGAGTGAAATCGCTGCAGCCTCCGATGAGCAAAACCGTGGAATATCGCAAATCGCTCAGGCCATGACGGAGATGGATACGACAACGCAGCAAAACGCCGCGCTGGTTGAAGAGTCTTCAGCCGCCGCCAGCTCGCTGGAATCTCAGGCGGAAGAGCTGGAGAAAACCGTCGCTGTCTTCCGTGTGCCTGCGAACAGAAGTGGTATGTCCATCAGCCACAGCGCACCGAAGTCTGCACCTAAGACGCTGATCTCTCCACGTCAGCCCAGCACGGCAGAAGGTAACTGGGAGACTTTCTGATCCTTGCTAAAACAAACGCCGGCTTTATGCCGGCGTTTGCCTTCCTGGCGCATCTGCAGTCAGCATGACTGTCCAGTTCGTCTGATTCCCGTTGAACAAAGAAGATCAATCCCTTCTCTGCTTCATTCAGGCGAAAGCACCCTTCTCCATCCGAATATGCAGACTGCGCGGCCAAAGCGACGCTTTGCTCCCGCCATTTCGCACGCCTAATGATCCTGCCATTAGCCAACAGCAAGGCTGATTTATCTGCCGAGAGACAGAGCGGTGCTCAGCCTGTTTTTCCAGGTTTAACGCACATACAGAGTAATCCGGCCAATATCAGAAACACGCCCACCATCGCGCCTGCATGGAATGGCTCAGCGAACAGCAGAAGGCTGATAGCCAGGAGCCATACCAGTACGTAACTGATGCTTAGCAGCGGATAAGCCCGACTCAGCGGTAGATGGCGTAATGCTAAAAACCAGCACACCATTGAGCAGGCATAAGCCGTTAATCCGCCGCACAATACCAGCAGCGGTAGCCAGTGGAGGGAATAGTGCGTCATAAGCAGAGACAACGCGGGCAACTGGTGCATTGCCCAGCGCAGCATCAACTGAGCAACCGTCACCAGTAAAACGCTACACATTGCCAGCAGATAGCCCGTCATGCATAACTCCCTATGATAGCGACGCCCGCGACAATCAGGACGGTGCCAGCCCATTGCCAGCGGGTCATTTTTTCATGCCAGATAAAGCGTGCAGCCAGCGCCACTAAGATGAAGTTGATACTCAGCATCGGGTACGCCAGGCTTACCGGTAAACGCTGCAGCACCAACAACCAGACGATCATCCCCAGGCCCAACATCGCCAGGCTGGCAATCAGCCAGCCGGTGAGTTTAGCCCGGTTTGTTTGACGCGCCGCCTGCTTTTGGCAGAGCTGACCCGCGCAGGTCAGCAGGCTGGTCAGTAAGACCAACAACAGGCTCATGGCTACTCCGCCGCGTTATATTGCAGCAGAAGCATCCGACCGTTGCGATAAACGGCATCCGCTGGCGGCAAATCTGTTGGTGTGGCTTCTCCTCGATCCAGCATCATAATAAGCGAGACATTGCCCTGTTTACGGTGCGCCTGAAGCCACTGGGGGAAATCTTCGCTGCTGACATAGGCTGATCGTGCGTCAGGGAAGCTTAAGCCATATTGCAGTTCGCCTTTTTCACTGTATGCAATGATATCGCTGCGTTTCATTGTCCAGGCGATCGCCGATGACACACCCGAATTATCACTTAAGATATAGCGGCTGTTAGCAAGGCTGCTTTCAATACTGCGAATAAACACCTGCGGCTGCTTGGTATTTTCAACCCCTTCAGGGATGGCCGAGCCGACACACAGCGCCAACGTTAAAGGACACAGTGCCGCGGCCAGCCAACGATGTTGTGGCGATTTCAGGCTGAAAACGCCCACGATGGCCCAGCCGGCAAAGGACAGCACGGCCATCGTCAATGCCAGCAGTTGGTGTGAACCATAAAGAGGTCGATGGCTTAATCCCCAGGGCGCAAAGACCACTAACAACGCCACGACGCAGACGCTACCAAAGAGGACATTGATCCACGCGTTGACTTTAAACACGCGCGTGTGATTGCGGGCCTTTTGCCAGGCATACTCAGCCATCAGCAAGGCCAGTGGCGCAAAGCAGGGCAAGATATACGTTGGCAGTTTGCCTTTTGCAATACTGAAAAACACCAGAGGAATAACAACCCAACTCAGAAGATAAACTGCACCCGGGGACTGTTTACGTTCACGCCAGCCCGACCGCAATGCCCCCGGCAGCAGCGCCAGCCAGGGAAGCGAGCCGGCAACCAGAACAGGCAGGTAATACCAGAAAGGGGCTTTGTGCTGCGCATTATCTTCGGCAAACCGCTGAATATGCTCAACCCAAAAGAAGTAATGCCAGAAATCAGGCTGCTGTTGCTGAATGGCTATCGCCCAGGGCGCGCTGATTAACGCCGCACTGATTATGGCAAGGGGGCCATAGATAATCAGTTCGCGGAAACGCTGATTCCAGACGGCCCACGGCAGGATAGCCAGTACCGGCACGGCCAGCGCCAGAAAACCTTTGGTCATAAAACCCATGCCGCAGGCCAGCCCCAACAACAGGTAACGTACGATACGTTGCCGGGTGTTTTGCGCCTCAGTGGCAAACCAGTAGCTGCACATGGCAGCCACCATCCACAGCGTCAGCATCGGGTCCAGCACAGCATAGCTGCCAATGCTGTAAACCAGAAGGGACGTTAAAAAGATGACGCTGCCCGTTAAAGCAACGCTACGCTGGACAAAAATACGGCATCCCAGCCAGTAAAGTAATACCGCGCTCATCAGCACAGAAAAGACGGAACCAATCCTGACCGCAAAGTTATTGTGACCAAAAATGGCCTGACCCACGGTATTGATCCAGTAACCCGCTATAGGTTTTTCAAAATAACGTAGACCAAAGAAGTGGGGCGTAATCCAGTTACCGTTTTGCAGCATTTCACGGCTGATCTCGGCATAGCGTGTTTCATCAGGCTGCCAGAGGTTACGGAACTCCAGAGGAACTAAATAATAGAGGATAAAAAGTGAAACCAGTAAAAGGGTCTTTTTGGTGGCAGTCATGGTGCTTACCTTGTTAAATTCTCACAACCCAACCAGCCTTCCCGGCCAGCGATATGACCACGAACAACCTTACCCACAGGTAAAGTATCAAGGTCTTCAGGTAAGAGTTCGCTCAGCGGACAAAACTGTATTCCTTGCGCACGGGCACGCTGCAACAACGTATCAAAAGCATCAAGCTGACTGATACCTTCCACTTCGGCATGAATGGTATAAACCGGCGTGCCCTGATCAGCCTGGATTTTTTCCAGAATATAATCGTTGAAACGCTCTGCACTGAGCGTGGGTCCGACCACTTCATCCCATGTCGGTAACGTGACGGGGATCTGGACCGTACCCAGTTCGCCGTTTCTTAACTGCGGTCGAAAGGGTGCCGTCCCGCGACAGTCGCTGTTGTACTGAAAGCCAAAGGTTTCTTTAGCCTGAATAACCCGACCATCTGCCCGCCAGCCAGCCACTGCTGAGCAGGTCACTGGCTGACCGGTTATCGCCTCCAGCGCGTCGCGGCCCATGGCAATCTGCTGAATGAGCTGCGGCTCTTTCCAGACGCCGGCCCAGGTTTGCCAGGCAAAATGATCCCAGGCATGCAGACCGACCTCATGGCGATCGGCGGTTGAGCGAATGATATCGCTCATCCCTGCCCCGATCCGCTTTCCTGGCCAGGCCGTTCCGGCTAACAGAATGTCCCAGCCATAAAGTGATGCTGCGCGTGAGCGCAGCATTTTCCACAGAAAGCGCGGTTTCATCAGACGCCATAAATGGCGTCCCATGTTGTCGGGTCCGACACTAAAGAAAAACGACGCCTGAAGATCATGTTTATTGAACAGATCCAGGAGCGCGGGGACGCCAAGTTTTGTCCCGCGCCAGGTATCTACATCAACACGCAGACCAACTTTCTTCATTCCTTGTCGTCCTGAAGCTCAACGGTACGCAGGAAGAAGTCGAGTGTGTTATCAATCGTGGTGTTCATTTCCACGGTTGGTGTCCAGCCGAGCAGGCGTTTTGCATTACGGATGGATGGCTTACGGTGTTCAACATCCTGATAGCCCTTACCGTAATAGCTGCTGCTTTCCACTTCACGGAAACCGGCAAACGGTGGGAAGCTGGCACGCAGCGGATGACGTTCAAAGCTTTCCAGCAGGCGTTCGGCCAGCTCTTTGATACTCGCTTCGTTATCCGGATTACCGATGTTGATGATTTGTCCGTCGCAATTATTGTTTTTGTTCTCAATAATTTTAAACAGCGCTTCTACACCGTCGCTGATATCGGTAAAACAACGTTTCTGACGGCCACCATCAAACAGCTTGATCGGCGATCCTTCCACCAGGTTTAAGATCAGTTGTGTGATGGCGCGTGAACTGCCGATGCGCGCCGCATTCAGGTTGTCCAGGCGCGGGCCCATCCAGTTGAAAGGACGGAACAGGGTAAAGCGTAGCCCTTGTTTTTCACCATAAGCCCAGATGACGCGGTCCAGCAACTGCTTGGAAACGGAGTAAATCCAGCGCTGTTTATTAATCGGGCCGACAACCAGATTGGAGTGATCCTCATCGAAGTTTGCATCGGTACACATGCCGTACACTTCAGACGTCGATGGGAAAATGATGCGTTTGCCGTACTTGACACAGTCGCGCACGATTTTGAGGTTTTCTTCAAAATCCAGCTCGAAAACGCGCAGCGGATTACGGGTATATTCGATCGGTGTCGCGATGGCCACTAATGGCAGGATGACATCACATTTTTTGATGTGATATTCGATCCATTCAGAGTGAATACTGATATCGCCTTCAACGAACTGGAAGCGCGGATGACCGACAAAGCGGCTAATCGCATCTGAACCGATATCCAGGCCAAACACTTCAAAGTTATCGTCCTGCAAAAGACGCTCGGTCAGATGATTACCGATAAAGCCGTTTACGCCCAGAATCAATACACGCGTACGACGTTTAACGGCTGCAACGGCCTGGGAATACAGCAGCGCGCCATTCACCATGCCAAGATGCTGAGCCAGCTGGATACCGTTCATGTAAACGCTATTGGCGGTCTGTCCGGTCTGAATCTCCAGTGCGCCCTCACCGCAAGCGACAACGAAAGGCTCCGCAGACAGCACGGTGCCAGGACGGACATTATGCGCGGTAGATAATACTTTTGCTTTCCAGACCACGAATTTGGTGGTGCCAGCAAAAGCAAAGGCACCCGGCCATGGGTCAGTTACCGCACGAACCAGATTATTGATTTGGCTGGCTGGCAATGCCCAGTTAATCCGACCATCTTCAGGCGTGCGGCGACCCACTACGGTGGCTTCGGCTTCATTTTGCGCGGTGCCGACGATATTGCCCTGTTTCATGGCAGGCAACGTGCTTTCCAGCAGCTCAGTGGCGCAGTCGACCAGTTTGCGGTGCAGCGTTAGTGCGTTATCTTCATCGGCGATGGCGACACGCTGCTGAGCAATGATCTCGCCCGCGTCCGCTTTTTTAACCATGCGGTGTAAGGTGACACCGGTTTCGGTTTCTCCGTTAACCAGCGCCCAGTTTAACGGTGCGCGTCCGCGATATTTTGGCAGCAGTGAACCGTGAAGGTTAAAGGCACCCTGCTTCGCACTGTTCAGAATCTGATCGCACAGCAGGTTACGGTAATAGAAAGAGAAAATCACATCGGGTTCAGACGATTTGATGCGATCGATCCACAGAGGATGGTTAACTTCATCCGGAGCATAAACCGGGATAGAATTTTCAGCCGCGATTCGCGCCACTGAGCCAAAAAAGTGATTTTCTGACGCCGTGTCGGCATGGGTATAGATGGCGCTGATGGTGTAACCTGCTTTCAACAGCGCATTGATGCCCGCACAACCCATGTCGTGATAAGCGAAGACGATAGTTTTCATTACTCGGTTTCCTGTACAGAACGGTCTTTCTGAGGATTGATAACACGTTGAATAAAATAGCGAGGTCTGGCACGGACATCGTTGTAGATACGGCCGATATATTCGCCAAGCAGCCCCATGCCAATAAACTGTGCACCTATGAAGATGAACAGCACGGCAAACAGCATAAAGACGCCATCACCAGCCCAGGCTGCGCCAAAGCACAAACGCAGCAGAATCAACACCAGGGAAAAGGCAAACCCCGTCAGCGCGATCAGGCTGCCGAGGACGCTCAGCATGCGCAGTGGTGTGGTGGTGAGGCAGGTCACCAGGTCATACATCAGGTTAATTAAGCGCATAAAGCTGTATTTTGAATCGCCATGCTCACGCTCAGCGTGCGTCACGGGTAATTCAATGGTGCGCCGTGCAAAGGTGTTAGCCAGAATCGGAATGAACGTACTGCGTTCGTGGCAATTCAGCATGGCATCGATAATGTGGCGGCGGTAAGCCCGGAGCATGCAGCCATAATCGCCCATCGATTTGCCGGTCACGCGCTGAATCATCTGATTGATAGTGCGTGAGGCCTGACGACGGAACCAGCTGTCCTGGCGGTTCTGGCGCACGGTTCCCACAACGTCATAGCCTTCCTGAGCGGCAGCAACCAGACGCGGGATCTCTTCAGGGGGATTCTGTAAATCTGCATCCAGCGTGATAATCAAATCACCGCTGACATGGCTGAAGCCCGCCATAATGGCAGAGTGCTGACCGTAATTTCGGTTAAGCAACACAGCCACAATATGGCTGTCCGGCAGTGAAGCTGCATCCGCAATCATCACGGCGGAGGCGTCCTGGCTACCGTCATCGACCAGCAGGATTTCATAGTCCAGATTAAGGGTTTTGCAGGCGTCATTGGTACGCTGAATCAACGCCGGTAAACTCTCCTGCTCGTTATAGACCGGGATAACCACCGATACTTTTTCAATCTCTTTATCGTCGAACATTTAAACCCCAGTCAGTCCACGTAGTGCGCTGATAACGCGTTCAACGTCATCGTCGGTCATGTCGGGAAACAACGGAATCGAACATATACGCTCGCTGTTCCACTCAGTGGCGGGCAGTGATAGGTGCGGATAGTGTTCACGGTAATATTTGTGAGTATGCGCCGCCCGGAAATGGAGACCGGTTCCAATGTCCTGCTCTTTAAGCTTCTGCATCAGCGCATCACGAGAGAAACCGCATGCCTGCTCATCAACACGAATGATGAACAGATGCCAGGCATGTTGATGCTGCCAGGCTGGCGGAACCAGCGGTTTGAACGGCGTGTCTTTGAGCGCCTCCAGATAGCGTTGCGCAATGGCCGCACGGCGCTGGTTAATTTCAGGCAACTTTTCGAGCTGGATCAGCGCAATAGCTGCGCTGATATCAGGCAGGTTGTATTTGAACCCAGGCATGATGACTTCAGCCTGTGGCTGACGGCCGTGGGTTTGTCTGTCAAAGGCATCAACGCCAAGACCATGAAACTTCAGGCTGCGAATTCGATCGGCAAGCGCGGCATCATCCGTGACGACCAGCCCACCCTCAGCACAGGTCATATTCTTGATTGCGTGGAAAGAAAAAATCGCATTGCCATGTCCACCAACATGCTGGCCTTTGTAGTAAGTGCCTGCGGCATGTGCGGCGTCTTCGATGACCGGAATCCCGTGGCGTTTACCGATAGCATAAATGGCATCGATGTCGACAGGCGCGCCGGCGTAATGGACAGGAATGATGGCTTTGGTCTTAGGGGTTATCGCCGCTTCAATGGCCTCAGGCGTTACCATCAGATTATCAACGTCGATATCAATCATTACCGGGGTTGCGCCCAGCAAGGTAATAATGTTCAGAGTAGAAACCCAGGTCAGCGAAGGGGTAATGACCTCATCACCTGCCTTGATGCCCAGCGCCATTAACATCACGTGCATACCTGCTGTTGCAGACGTCACGGCAATAGCATGTTGATTCCCGGTCAGCTGGCAGAATGCACGTTCCAGTTCGGCACATTTTGGCCCGGTAGTAATCCATCCAGATGCAAACACATCACGCACTGCAGACAGTTCAGCTTCACCCAAAGAAGGTCGTGAAAACGGAAGAAATGCCATTAAGTAATATCCTTAAACTGTTTTGCAATTTTTCCAGAAAATTGAGCGCAATTTTGAAATAAAATAATGAACAAAATGTCGTTTAACGTTCATCAAAAATCGCCAAAATCTGCGAAAAACATGCAAAATCATTAAAATCTGCCTGGTGAAATAAATTATTAGCAAAACCTTTATTTCATACCGGTATCAAATCATACGCCCGCAACCTTAACCGAACATTAAACACCTTATGTAATTAACAAATTGACATGATATTTATCACTTTTACCAGACTAATCACTTTAAATAAACAGATATGTTTGACAGTTGCGTGAAGGTACTAAAAAGAGAATTTTGAGGGGCGTGTTCGGTATATGCGGTGGTTGACAGAAGCCTTGATATCGTTGAAAGTTAGACGGCAGAATCCTGTTGTTATTTAAACGGATAGCGTTGTGACAATTGCTGAAAAAAAAACGCATGTCGCATTATTTTATTTATTTACATAAAGTTACCCGTAACCATGTGCGCCGAAAACGCAGTTGATACTCTCTACTGGAACCCTATGGTTCCCGAGCTGACCGTCGCGGACTTTGCCGCGTCTTATGCTTTTTATGTTGACGTTATCGGCTGGGAAGTCAGGATAAGACGAGCTCAGCCGGACTTCGCCTATTTGTGTTATGGTGAAGCACAGTTAATGATTGAGCAGATGCATGAAGAAGGCTGGCAGACCGCAAAATTGGCCCGACCTCTGGGACGGGGGATCAATTTTCAGATTGAAGTAGCGGATATCGACACGCTCTACAATCGACTGCTTACGCACGGAACGCCCCTCTTTCGTCCCCTGCGCGAAAATTGTTATCACACCGGCGCTCAATATGAATGTCAGAAAGAATTCCTGGTTCAGGACCCCGACGGCTATCTTCTGCGATTTTGTCAGCCTGGCGGTGGATCACCTTAGCCGTTAAACGCACGGACTTTCAGCAGACGCAGCACTGAAATTCGAGGTTAGCGCAAACGTCATATCATCACGCAGGTCACTGCGACGTTGTCGTTCTCAGCAGCAAATTTTTCACCGCAGTTAAATCCTCCCAGTACGTCGCCAGGAAGAAGTGTTGCCACTCTCCCTGTGTTTCCTGATAGACGAATGCGGCTTTGTTTCCCGATGTCGCGCTGGCGTGTTCAACGCCGGTCCTTTGAAGATGTCTGGCAAACCCTTCTGCATGTTTTAACGGAACGCATCCGTGCCACGTTCTTACAATCATCGTTTTCTCCTTAAAAGCCGTCTTCATTTGAGGATAATGCGTTGATTTATACAACAGAATGGAATGTCAGGTAAAAAATTTGTCCGGCGGTGGCACAAATCCTAATTTGTTCTACAGTTACTGGCCCGACCAGGGATAACGACATTAATCATAGTAATAACAGAACGGTAACAAATATGGAATTGAGTAAGTTTGAGGTCAGAACAGGCCTGTGGCCACACATGCATTTCACCGATATTGAGTACGATCAGCGCGGCAGTAGCTATGAAATTTACGCCACTGATGTGACCCATCAAACCAAGAGCAAGCTGTTTATTTGCCGTACAGTTGATGAACAACAGGCGAGACTGCTGGCTGAACAGTTCAAAATCTGGCTGCCTAAAATCAATAGCAGAAAGCGCAAAGCCGCTTCAAAAACATCCCCGACAGGCTATGAACGTGTGGCATGCCATAAAGGCTGAAGCTTTTACTCGCCTGTTTCAACGGTTTAGTTAATCGTCACAGGATATGATGGACCAGTAGCAGTCAGGTTTATGCTGTTGGTCCAAACGCTATCAGAAAGAATAGGTTATCGCCGCCGTCAGAGAGGCATCATTGTGACGGAATACCACAGGACTGTCCGCAGCATTTTTATCCAGCCAACGATAGTCGCCGATTAAACTGGTTCCCCATCCTGACGCAAACTGGTGACTCCACGTTACGCTGGTATCCGTACCGTAAAAACCCCCCTTGGCACTGTACTGACTGTATCCGCTACGGGCATGTTGATCCGCATTAAGGGTTGTGAGCCGGAAGCCGACAAAATTTTGCGGGCTTGCCATACGGCATTTGCGGGTCAGGGCACCCTGAGTAATGTCTTTCATCCCCAGCGTGGAGACAACCTGGTCCAGATGAAGTTTCTCATCGATGATAACGTTCTGATTTATCTGGCCTAAAGGCTGGATAAGACATCTTTTATAACGTTCTGGATCATCCGCGCAGAAGAGTGAGTTCAGTGCACTTTGTGTTTCTGTATCGCGGAAAGGCGCTAACGTTCCGTTGACAGCGCTTTACTGATGATTTTCTGAAGCGTTGAATATCCTGGCCGGACAGTTTTCTCATTCAGCCAGCAGATAAGTTCGGTGGCAACAAATCCAGGAGTAATATCACGACGCACAATCTGCGCTGCACGGGCATCCAACTGTGGACCAACGGAGCCTGCCCACTGATGGGACCCAAAGAAGTCGGTAGTAAGCTTACGCTGGGCGTAATATTGATGACCGGTAATGATTTTGTCGGTGAGTGATACTTAACGAAAGTAACGCTGAATCATAAAATCGAAATCACTTTCCACATCCTTCGGTAGAAAATGAAAGAAAGCATGTTTGGCCTTAAAATAACTCGTCTGCAGGATACAATAAATTTGCGCCAGTATTCCGGGGCGGCTGGTTGCGAGCGCCAGCTCATCTGACGTAAGCGACAAATACTCCAGTTGCTGGCCTTCATCAAAATCAGGCCATACAGTGCGCATTTTTCTGCACGCGAAGGTATGGCCATCGCCAGGGCAAAAGGGAAACGGCGAGGAAAACAGCCAAAGTTGTCAGATAAACAGCAAAAAGAACTTTGCAGGATGCACGGAAGCGGTGAGTACTCAATAAGCGATCTGGCCGAATTATTTTCCGTTTCGCTGCCGACTGTTTATCGGACGCTTTCCCCTGGACAAAAATGAGCAAGAGGATTTAATGAAATAAGCAAGGAGCAGTTATGTACTACAGCAATGAAGTTATCAGCTATTTTCAGGCTAATAAAATTCTTGCGTTAAAACTCGACCATGCATTAGCGGGTGCAGGAAAAGCCGTATCAAATCAGATTGAGACGATCGCTGCAGGTGCAACGCGAGCACTGTATTACACATCCTGTTTTACTGATGAATATCAGGATGTCTGCCAGAAAAAAAAGACCGAAGACATTCGATTCAAAAACAGCGTTATTTATCTTTTGCAACATGGCAATGTTGCGTATGACATGTTTAAAATATATTTCGAAGAAATATTTAAATATAAAACCCCCGATCAACTGGAGCGCATCAAACAAATGCTTATGGCTGTTAATATCCATATTGCCGCCAGTTCACTCACAAACGCTGGATTTGCTCTGGCAACAGCATCATTTGTCGCAGCAGGCATGAATCTAAGTCTTGAACTCAGTGCACTGGCAGGGCGAAGAGCGGGCGAGGTTGTAGGGGCTATTGGGATATACGGCGTGGTACAGAAAGCGGCAGATAGTGCCCATCGCCTACACGTCCAATACCCAGCCTATTACTCTGCACTCTACATGCAACAACTAGAAATGATGTACTTCCTCATAGAGCCATTGTTTGAGCGGGCTGAGGCGTTTAAAGCACAATGGGCATCGGATGATGATATTGCAGCTATCATCACCAGGATGATTCGATAATCATGATGAATCTTATTAAAAGGTTTTTCAGACGGGTATTCAGATCATTGATCTCGTATTATGGCCCGTCAGTGCTGACAATAATTTTCGCTTTAGTTCAGGGTTTGTTTTTTCCTGACAGCCCAATCTGGCTTATCCCCGTATTTTTTGTATTTGTGATGGTTGTTTTATCAATATGTGAGATTGTAAAGTTCAAACGTTAGCATCATCGTAAATTTATTTATAAGGAAATAATATGTCTACACCCGCACATTTATGGCTTGAAGATGAGAACGGATCTCCGATAGTCGGTAGTTGCATGATGCCACTCCGTCTGGGTTCTATCGAGTTAAAATCATTCTCTCACGGTGTCACTATTCCAGTTGACCCAAGCTGGGGAAAACTTACCGGAACGCGCGTTCATAGTCCGATCACGATAGTGAAAGAATTTGACCAAACGACACCTATTTTGTATCGCGCCGTCTGTGAAGGCCGCACATTGAAAAAAGCAACGATCAAGATGTACCGAATACTGGAATCGGGCATTGAGTCTGAATATTTCAATATCATCCTGGAAAACGTCAAAATCACGACAGTTTCCCCTTACCTTGCCCCTACAGGTATGAGCAGCACCCATCTGGAAACACTCGAATTACGTTATGAGGCAATTACCTGGAAGTATACGGAGGGTAATATTATCTACAGAGACTCATGGAACGATCGTTGTCGTGCCTGATGACGAGGGGCGCCAAAGGAGGCAATTGCCTCCTTTGGTTCTAGCCAGAACACTTAACGTCAGCATTAAACTGACCATGTGAAGCGCATGTTTTCCGGTTATTATCACTTTGCTTGATCTCATCAGGTTGTGTCACTAAGGCGACGATGTCGCGACCAGGCTGGAGTATAAAAACAACGTGTCAACGTAAGCCCAGGAAACGATGGAGAAACGGTCAAGGTGGCCCAAATGAAAACCAAACGCGTGCTGATTATTGAAGATGACGCCGATGCAGCGGGCGTACTTGAAGCCTATCTGAAACGAGATGGCTATGACGTGGCGATCGCCAGCAACGGCATGACCGGTCTGGAACAGGCCCAGCGCTGGCAACCCGATCTGATTCTGCTGGATGTCATGCTGCCGGTGATGAATGGCACCGAAGTTTTGGCTGCCATCCGGCGCAGCGGTGATACGCCTGTCATCATGGTAACCGCGATGGGGGAAGCGCCCGACAGGATTGGCGCATTGCGTTATGGCGCTGACGACTATGTCGTCAAACCCTATAATCCCGGAGAGGTCGTCGCACGTGTTCAGGCTGTACTGCGTCGCACACAGCAGGCGAAAGTGCCAGATGAAAAGCTCTGCTGGGCGGGACTGGAGGTTGATCCTGAATCACTTACCGCCGTGGTTAATGGCGTCCACAGGCTCGATCTGACGCCAACGGAATTTTCTATTCTGGTTACCCTGATGCGCGCGCCGACGCGTCCTTTCAGCCGTTTGTTTTTACTTGAGAACTGCCTTCCAGAAAGTGATGCCCTTGAGCGGGTGGTTGATACGCATGTGTATAATCTGCGTCGCAAACTTGAAGCTGCAGGGATGTCGGAAATTTTACCCGCCGTTCGCAGCGTAGGTTACAGGTTCAGACAACCATGAAGCAGAAAACCCATGACTCAATGTGGCGCTGGATTTGCATTCGTATACTCATTCTCGGCTTAGGCAGCGTCATTCTTATTGCGTTCTGTATGTGGCTGAGGTTTGCCCTGCAAACGCTCTGGGTTTACTACCGGATGCCAACCGCGCTGTGGGAGGAGTTTTCTCGACTGCGCGTGCATCCGGAGCGCGATACGGCTCGCTTCCATCAGATTGTCGATCAGTGGTGGGGCGTCGGCTTCTCCGATCCCTCTATCGCGTCTGCGGACTGGATTACCGTAGCGGTGCTGGTCGCGGTGATTATTCCCTTTTTTGTCGTGATGGGATTGCGCTTTGCCCTGCCACTGGCGAAACAATTTAGTCAACTGGCGCACGCGGCACGGGATGTTGCACAGGGTAAATTCGGCACCTCGGTCGGTCAGGTTGATGGCGCGCCGCAAGAGTTAGTGCGTTTTACAGAAGACTTCAACCTGATGACACAGCAACTGGTGCGTTACGAACGTGAACTTAAAGCGTCGCATGTCGCGATTGCTCATGAACTGCGTTCTCCCTTGACCGCCGCAATGGGACGCCTGCAAGGCATTGTGGACGGGGTATTTGCACCCGAACCCCAGCAGTTTTCCATGATCATGAAACAGCTGACGCAGTTGAGTCGTCTGACGGATGAGCTTCATTTACTGTCGTTAGCAGAGGCAGGTCAGCTCAGCCTGAGTCTGACCCGGTTTAACCTTGCTGAGTTATTGCGTGAGAGAACCGCCTGGCTGGCGCTTCAGGCCGAGGCCGGGCAGGTAGCAATAGAAGTTCAGTCGCCCGCATCGCTGCCTTACACGGGAGATGCTTCTCGCTTAGGTCAGGTCGTGACGATTCTGATGGAGAATGCGTTGCGCTATGCTGCAGAAGGCAAACGAATTTCCGTTTATGCTCAGGCGTCCGCCACGGCAATCACCCTGCAGTTTCGTGATTATGGGCCTGGCGTCGAACCTCAGTTTTTAGCCGTTATTTTTGACCGTTTTACCCGGGCAGAGTCTTCACGCGCCCGCCATTCCGGCGGCAGCGGTCTGGGACTGTCCATTGCGAAAGCTATCGTTGAGGCTCATGGCGGTCGTATCCAGGCACGGCTGCCATCAGAGGGCGGACTGCACATTACCATTACCCTGCCCTTACATGACGCCATGCAGACTGCGTAAAATACCGCGCGAGTCTGCCTGTCAGCCAACCTGGTCAGGCATTTTTTGCTCACCTTGACCATTTCTTGATGATCCATAAAAGGTTTCTGGACATAACCCACGTTAAATGAGCCTGTCTCATTTAAGGAATACGGTTATGACAGATTTTTTTCCTTCTTTTGCTCGTCAGGCACTGCGTCACCTCGCCATCTTTGATTACGTTGTACCGTCACTGCTCGTGATGGTGGGCATGCTGGTGCTTGCAGGCTGTAAAGATGAAAAGCCTGCTCAGTACGAAACACTACGACCTGTTCGGACCGTAACGGTGCCGCCGTTTTCCTCGGGTGGCCTGATGACGCAGACGGGCGAAATCCGGGCGCATGAGGAGATTGCCTTAGCCTTCCGGCTGGATGGCCGCGTGATTGCCCGAGCCGCCGATATTGGTCAGCACGTTAACGCAGGCCAGGTACTTGCCACGTTAGAGAATAATGCCGCCCAAAATCAGCTCAGCAGTGCCACTGCCGACCTCAACAGCGCACGCGCATCAGAACACGTTGCCGCTCTCACACTCCGCCGTATGCAACTGCTCATGCCGGGCGGGGCCATTTCTCGTGCGCAGTTAGATAGCGCACAAGGCGACTGGCAGGCCGCAGTCGCCCGTCGCCAGAGCAGTGAGGCCGCACTTAAAAACGCGCGCGATAATCTGGCCTGGACACAGCTTACTGCGCCAGGGGCTGGCGTGATTACGGCGGTGAATGTTCAACCCGGGCAGGTCGTCAGTGCCGCCCAGACGGTGATGACGCTGGCCGCTGACGGCGATCGCGATGCCGTTTTTGACCTTGCCGAACCTGCACTCTCTGAAAGTGCAACGACCACGCCAGTTAAGATTGCGCTGTTATCAAACCCCGCCGTAACGGCAGAGGGCCGTTTTCGCGATATCAGCCCGCAGGCCGATTCGCAAACACGCACCTGGCGGCTCCGCGTGATGCTGACCGATCCGCCCGCCGCGATGGCACTGGGCTCGACCGTTTTGGGCGTTTTCTCTGGAAAAGCCGACCAGGTGATTGCCCTGCCAGCCAGTGCACTGACGCGGGCCGGGGATCGCCCCGCCGTACTCGTGGTGAACCCGCAAAACCAACAGATTCAGGTCAGGCCCGTTACGCTGGCACGCTTTGACGCACAGCAGATCTATCTCAGTGCCGGGGTTCAACCCGGTGAGCGCGTGGTTACCGCAGGTGTAAAAACGCTGTTGCCGGGTGAACGCGTTCAGCTTGAGGAGAGTGAAAAATGAGGTCGGACAGCAATCGGAACGGCTTTAATCTGTCCGCCTGGGCATTAGCTCACCAGCAGTTGGTCATTTTCTTTATGCTGTTGGTGATGACAACCGGCGTACTCAGTTACATCAATCTGCCCCGTAATGAAGATCCGGCCTTTACCATTAAAACCGCAGTGGTGTCCGCCCAATGGCCTGGTGCTTCGGTCGAGGACACCATGCAACTGGTCACCGATACGCTGGAAAAGAAACTTCAGGAAACGCCTTCGCTGGATTTTATTGAAAGTGAAACGCGCGCCGGGAAGTCGGTGATATTTGTCAATCTGCGCGATGATACGCCACCGGCACAGGTGCCGACTATCTGGTATCAAATCCGTAAAAAAATGCAGGATATTGCCCCGTCCCTTCCGCAAGGGGTTCAGGGCCCCAGTGTTAATGATGAATTTGGTGATACGTTTGGCACGATTTATGGTTTTACCGCCGACGGATTTAGCCCGCGTGAACTGCGTGATAAGGTCGACGAGATTCGTCGTAGCCTGATGGATGTGCCCGATACGGGCAAAATCACCCTACTGGGTGAACAGGAAGAACAGATCGTTGTCGCCTTTTCGCCCAGGCAACTGGACGGCATGGGCCTTAATCTTCAGCAGGTGAGCGATGCCTTAACCGCTCAGAACGCAGTGGCACCTGCTGGGGAAATACGCACCGATAAAGAGAATATCGCGCTTCGCGTCAGTGGTGCGCTGACGACGGTGGAAAGCCTTAAGGCCGTTACCCTGCGTATTGGGCAGCGTTTTATCCCGCTGTCGAGTATCGCGACAATCACACTCCAGCCTGCGCAGCCGCCGTCTTCCACCTTCCGTGTTAACGGCGAACCGGCGATTGGCCTGGCCGTCTCCATGGCCCCTTCGGGCAATATGCTCAGGTTTGGTCAGGCGCTCAATCAACGGATGACGGTTATTGCCGGCCAGTTACCTCATGGCATCAATATGATAAAGATCGCCGATCAATCCACGGTGGTGAAAACGGCTGTCAGTGGGTTTGTCCGGGTGCTGGCGGAAGCGGTCATTATTGTGCTGGCGATATCATTCTTCTCTCTGGGTTTTCGTGCCGGGCTGGTGGTTGCGGCCGCGATTCCGCTGGTGCTGGCCATGACGTTTGTCGGGATGACATTTGCAGGGATTGGCTTGCAACGTATTTCGCTGGGCGCGTTGATTATTGCGCTCGGGTTGCTGGTGGATGATGCCATGATCACGGTGGAAACCATGGTTTCGCGCGTTGAAGCCGGAGACAGCAAATGGCAGGCGGCAACCTATGCATTTAAAACCACTGCCTTTCCTATGCTAACCGGCACACTGGTGATGATTGCCGGATTTATTCCTGTGGGATTTGCGGCGTCCAGTGCGGGTGAATATTGTTACTCACTCTTTGCGGTCGTCCTCATTTCCCTGCTCTGTTCCTGGGTGGTCGCTATCCTGTTTTCACCCGTTACGGGAACCTGGCTGCTGATCGAGGGTGCCGGCGTAAAGCATAAACAACCGGGACGGATGGCACGGCTTTATCATCGCCTGCTTGATCAGGCGTTACGTTATCGCTGGGCAACCGTAATAAGCGCCCTGCTGCTGCTGGGAATGGGCGTGTTTGGGACGACGCTGATGCAGGGCGAATTCTTCCCCGCGTCCGACCGTCCAGAGCTGCTGGTGAATCTGACGCTGCCGGCTAATGCCTCTCAGACCGAAACGGCGCGGCGCACCGGGCAGCTAGAAAGCGTGATGCGCCGCGATAGCGATATCGATCATTTCTCCAGCTATATCGGTTCTGGTGCCGTGCGCTTTTATTTGCCGATGGAAGTCTTGCTGGATAATGAAAACACGGCACAGCTGGTAGTGGTGGCGAAGAACCTTGAAGCGCGAGACAGAGTGCGGCGTAAGCTCGAACGCATTCTGGCGCGTGATTTTAGTGATGTGACGTCGCGCGTCTCGCCCCTTGAGCTGGGCCCGCCAGTTGGCTGGCCGCTCAAGTACCGTGTCACCGGCCCCGATTACAGTAACGTTCGTCACATCGCGGAAACGCTGGCCGCCCAGATCTCACGCTCGCCGGATACACGTGAAGTGAACATGACCGCTGGCGAGCCAGAGCGGGTCATCAAGGTTGATGTGAACCAAACGGCAGCGCGTGCGGTCGGTGTCTCTTCGGAAAGCATAGCTTCGATGCTCAATACTGTGATGTCTGGCAGTACAGTAACCACCATCCGCGACCATAACCGGCTCATTGATGTGGTGTTAAGGGGAGACGATCGCGAGCGGCAAAATACCGATATTTTGAATGGCCTGATGCTGAATACGGCCTCCGGGCAGAAAATTCCCCTTGGGCAAGTCGCGACATTAAAATGGCAGCTTGACGATCCGGTTATCTGGCGGCGTCAGCGCTTGCCTTACATTACGGTGCAAACCGATATTGCCCCCACGCAACGCGCTGAAACGGTATCAGACCAGTTAAGGCCCGCCCTGGATGCATTTCGTGCATCCTTACCTGCTGGCTATAACATTGAAGAAGGCGGTACCGTTGCAGAATCGAACAAGGGAAACAGCTCCGTCTTTGCCGTGTTGCCGGTGACGCTGTGTTTTATGCTTATCCTGTTGATGTTGCAGTTAAAACGCTTTTCCAGAATGCTGCTGGCGCTGTTGATGGCCCCTTTTGGCTTACCCGGCATTGTTATTGCCATGCTGCCGAGCGGTACGCCAATGGGATTCGTTGCGCTGCTGGGTATTATTGCGCTGGCCGGCATGATTATCCGTAACGCGGTGATTATGATCAGTGAAGTGGACAGTAACACCCAGGCAGGCATGGCGCATAGCGAGGCTATCCGCAGTGCCGCTATCCATCGCGCCCGTCCCATATTGCTGACGGCCTGTGCGGCGATATTCGGTATGTTGCCCATTTCCCAGCAGGTGTTCTGGGGGCCGATGGCGTACGCCATTATTGGCGGTCTGGTTACCGGAACGCTGGTCACCTTAACGCTGCTGCCTGCCACGCTCAGTCTGGTGATGGAACGGGAAAAAACGCGGTTCTGAATGCGTCCCGTCAGCGGGAAGAAAGAGGATCGATAAACGGGTGATGTTCATCTGTCACCCGCCCAGCGCAACAGAGATGCTGTCTGTAACAAATTTACCGATAACCGGCATTCAGCAGACGATCTGACTGTTATGCGGCTGGCCCGTCGAAATAGCGCCCGACAGCACCCTCCGCTGACGACTGGGTTAATAAAAAAAGCGCTGTATTACTACAGCGCTTTCTCTAATCAACAAGATCCTGAACGGGTCAGATTTTTACATAACGCCTTAAAAACTTTCCCAGTTGACCTTATCTACGTTTACTGCTTTTAAATCTGGCCTTTTCAAGGCGAGTGACGGCTGGCTTACCGGTGCGCTGATCGATGCAGGGGCATGCGCGACACTGTCATTCACTTTAAAAGTAGAAACCAGTCTCGACAGGGTTTCTGCCTGCTCCTGCAACGATTTAGACGCTGAGGATGCTTCTTCGACCAAAGAGGCGTTTTGCTGCGTCACTTCATCCATCTGCCCGATAGCCAGATGGACCTGTTCAATGCCTTTACTCTGTTCGGCCGTAGCGGCAGCAATTTCATTCACTAAGTCGGCAACCTGCTGAATAGCATTGCTGACATTATCTGAGTTACTGCCCACGCTCGTTGCCTGCTCCAGCCCCTGCTCTACCTGTGAAACGGATGCGGTAATAAGCTCTTTGATTTCGCGAGCCGCAGAGGAAGAACGTTGTGCCAGATTACGAACTTCTGAGGCGACAACCGCGAACCCGCGACCATGCTCACCGGCGCGTGCAGCTTCCACGGCGGCGTTAAGTGCCAGAATATTGGTCTGGAAAGCAATGCCTTCGATCAGGCCGGTAATTTCCGAGATTTTTGCAGAACTGCCACGAATTTCGCCCATGGTTGTCAGCATCTGACTGACTGCGCCACCATTTTGTTTAGACATGGTGTTAGCATTATTCGCCAGGTTGCTGGCCTGTACGGCACCTTCCGCATTTTGACGCACGGTATCGCTCAGCGTCGCCATGCTCACCGACGTTTCTTCCAGCGATGCCGCCTGTTGCTCGGTGCGCGATGACAAATCTTCATTGCCTGCGGCGATTTGTGTGGAACCCGTACTGACGGACTGCGCAGCATGATTGACTGACAACAGCGTGGTGGAAACACGTTTAAGCAGATCGTTAAACGCTATCGCTGTCTGCCCAATTTCATCATTCCTTAGTACCGGTGCTAAATTTGTCAGATCAAGATTACTGCTGACCGTTGTCATCGTATCTTTCATGCTGGTCAGGCTTCTTTTAATACCCAGAATAATGCTGACTGAAAATATACCGAGTAATAAAATAACCAGTACAGATGCGCTGGTCATCGCCCAGATAGTCTGAGAATAAACATGATTATTTTCAGCCCTTAACGTATCACCAATTTGAATGTTCAGATCGATTTGTTTAGTGAAGTCAGATTCCATTTTGCGCGCTGCGGCACCAATGCCGTTGTCGCTCTGAAGCAGTTCAAGAGAAAGCGCATTATTATGGCTACGTGAAGCCGCGAGAAATGCGGGTAAAGCGCTACGAACGGCATCAAGATTACGCAGTGCCTGAACCGTCATGGCCTTATCTTCATCGTTGGAAATATCATTCGCCATATAATAATCAGTTAACGATTTGATATTATCAAGAATGCCGTTTATTTTTTCTTCGGCTGCCACCTGTTTTGTACTGTCGGCCATTGACTGGTGGCGATATAATGCGAGACCCAGTTGGTTAGTTGCGCTAATGGATTTATTCAGATCTTTAATGCTGGGTATCGCATTAACCTGAACATATTCAAAACGAGACTGGAAGCCAGATATTACCGATAATGAAACAGCAACAAGCGCACATAGTGATAATGCCAGCAACGAAAATGCCAGCACTAAACGCTGTGTAATAGTCATAAAAAAACCCCTGGATGTTTAATAAAAGATTCGTTATCGCAATACAGTCTTATCGGCACAGCGCAAAGCAGCTTTACCTGTTAATTTCAGATATATTTCGGTTCCGAAACTTGAAAAATACCAAATAAGCGCTACGCGTTAAATTGTGGTTAAAATAATTAGGTCTACTTTGTTAAACTTTTGGGTTTGATTCGCGCTTTTTGTTCTGTTGCTCCTGAGCGTTCAGCCATGGGGTGTTTTATGACGCTCCTGGCTCCGGGCTGGCTTGTCAGTGAGAATAAGCAGGCGCGGAGCCAGCAGTTTATCCATAATGACAGAGACATCCGGTCAGAGTAAGGTGACTCTTTTTTGTGACAGAGATGACTATGGAAACGTTATTTGTTTACGGCACCTTATGTCCGGGCCGCAGCAATGCGCATATCCTGGAGGGCATTGGCGGTATATGGCAGACTGGTTTTGTCAGCGGTTTTTACTTTCCTGTAGGACGAGGCGCCGCTACGGGCTTTCCCGGTATCGTCGTGGATGATCAGGCTCCGCGGGTTAATGGGTTTCTTTTCTCTTCTGACAACCTGAGCTTACACTGGCCAATGCTGGATGAGTTTGAGGCAGGTTATGATCGCATCAGGGTTGAAACGTCCCTTGAAAACGGTGACAGCGTCACCGCATGGATTTACCAGCTTCAACCGCAGAGCGTTCCGTCAAGCGCTCAATAAGCGATCTGTCTGAGGCCAGGCTAAACCGTATCCGGCACTGTTCTCGGTTTCAGCCAGTGCAACGGGCGGGCAAACATCACCAGGTTACCGCCTAAAATAAGCAGCAATCCGGCCACGTTGTGACTTTGCCACTGGTAACCTTCATACATTGTTGACAAGGTGAGTGCGACCAGCGGAAACATCAGCGTTGTGTAGGCTGCTTTTGCGGCACCCGTGCGTCTGACCAGGGTAAAATAAGCCCAAAACGCAATGACCGATCCGCATACAGACAGATAAAGCAGCGCACTCAGATAATGTAATGTCCATAGCGGCGAGAAATTCACGCCACGCGCCCAGGCGATGCCGCCCATCACGATGGCACCGTACAGCATGGCCCAGGCATTGGTGGTCATCGTTTCCAGTTGCCTACGCTGGTGCCGCAGGCTAATCATATTCCCCAAAGAAAAACCAAAGGTGCCAAGCGCCGACAGGCCGATTCCTGTCCACAATCCTTTGTTCCAGCCGCTGACGTCCAGATCGTGCCAAAACAATACGATCATGCCGGTTAATCCCAGGGTGACGGCAAACCAGAAACGCGGTTGGGGGCGCTGCCCGAAAAAGAGGTAACTATTGACTGCGTTATAGAGCACCGCCATGGAAAAAATCACGGATTCTAAACCGGTATTGATATAGCCCGCTGCCGTGTAAAAGCACCAAAAATTAAAGCAAAACACACAGCATCCCTGTAGAAGGCAGAACAGATGATCGCGAAGTGACAAGGCATGAAGACGACCCACTACCTTCAGCAGTGACAGGAGTAAAAGGCTGGCGATAGCAAAACGCCAGAACACAGAAACTGTGACATCCACCGGCCCCTGCTGCATAAAAATAGCGATCCAGGTGGTTCCCCAGATAGCCACCACCACCGCGTAAAGTAATGCGTTCATGCGTTTTCCTTTGAGCGAGAGAGGAAACAGTGTGTCGGATTTTCCGGGCGGAGGCTTTCATGGCCTTGCGGGTGACTTGCAAAATCTTGCGCATTTAATGGAACAAATCTGGCTACCGGCCTGAACTCGCCTTAGACTGAGCCTCTGTTCATCTGGCGGAAAAGAGTTATGTCTCGCGTTTACGACACGTTTGAAACGCTGCGTCAAAAAAAGGCCGTGCTGCGCGAATCGGTCATGCTCAATTCCGGCATCAGATTGGCGGCATGGCACAACAAGCAAGACCGGGTCACCGTAAACAGTAATCATCACACGTTAAGCCTTTATGTGGCGGATGGTTACGAGAGCTATCACAAAACGGCGAGCGGATGGCGCAACGGTGGCGGGCCTGATAAATTCTGTCTGATGCCCCAGCAGAGTGAATCCAGCTGGGATGTGCGTAATGACCTCACCTTTGTGCATCTTTATTGCACCGATGAACACTTACGCGAGGTCGGCGAGAAAGTGTGGGATCGCAATCCGTTGTCGATTACGCTGGATGAGAAAATATTTTCCAGCGATCCTAAAATCACCGCCTTGTATCGTCAGTTCTTACTCAGCTGTGACTGGCAACAGCCTGCGAATCAGTTAATGCTGAGCACGGCAAGCACCCTGCTGTTAACCCACCTCATCCAGCATTACTCCAGCGTGCAGTGGCGGCTCCCGGCAGTAACCGGCGGGCTGGCGCCCTATGTCTTGCGCAATACGTTGGCATTTATTGATGAGCATCTGGCGTTGCCGCTGACGCTTGATACGTTGGCCACGCAGGCAAACCTGAGTGAATACCATTTTGCCCGCATGTTTCGTCAGTCGCTGGGCGTTGCGCCGCATCAGTACGTTATGTAACGCCGCATGGAAAACGCACAACAGATGGTGCGATCAACCTCGCTGCCGTTAACCCAGATAGCGCTGGATAATGGTTTCAGTTCCTTAAGCCACTTCAGTAATCGTTTTAAGCAGGTCACGGGCTTCACACCTTCGCAAGTGCGCATGGACAATGGCGGGAGTAGGTCCTGAATCACGCGATGCGGCAAAAGACGTTGGGAAATAACAGGCTACTGATTCGCTAACATTACAACTGAGTAACCTAAACCAATCCTCACTCACCCGCCGTTCCTGCCTTTACTCAACCTGCATCCTGATTATACTGAGCGCGGATTCATTCAGGCATCGTGGCATCTGTATGATTATCCCGATGAGCTAACGCTTTCATGGCGGTGTTGCTTACCGGAAACGCCGGCATCAGTTCAGCTGGCGATAATTGCCCTTCGGGTCAGTCAGCCATCCATAAGACGATGAGGACCAGGGTCATGTTACTGTTCAAAAACGCGCTATTCCCTCCCCCCAACTGGCACGTGCCATCGCTGTAAAACGCCTGCTTTCTGTAGCAGCAATGCTTGCGTCGGTAACAAGGCTAAACCGGCTACTGTCGCAGATTTTTAGTGGAAAGCCTGCTGGTAAGCCTCAGGCCAAACCTTGCACACGAAGGTGATTTACAGCAAATCGTCAGCCAGACATGCTCATCCTTTGATGGAACATTGATAAAGAGCCGTTCAGACGCGCGCATGATAAAGATTATCCTGCCTGCCGTTGAAATATGAGGTTAAGGGTAGCTGCATTTCGCTATGGATTAGCGGGACAAGACCTCACCGCGTGATATCAGTTTTCCACATTGAATGCTGTGATTAATCGTCATCCTGATGACAAGGAAATCCATCATGAATCGTTCACCTGAAAACGCGATTGCGTTAATTTTTCTTTTAATCGGCCTCACCGTCATGGTGCTGGGTATTTGGCAAATTCTGATGCAGTGAGGTAGCGCTATGCGTAAATTTACGCTCGACCAGATTTTTATTCAGGTGGTTGCTATCGCGGTCGTCATTATCCTGCTCACCATCGTGATTCGTTAATTCATGCGTGGCCAGACAATACCCACATCTGGCCATTTCCACATCACACAGTAACCGCCGCCCAAAAACACCTGCTTTTATAATCTCGCTCAACTCATCCTTGCCATTTCTGCATTACCGTCTGACGGCTGATAATGACAGCGTCAACAGCCTTTTATATTTCGCTACACCTGGCTTTTCTCTTAACTTAACCGGGAATAATTATGAATCTATGCCACAATTTTTTAATAGGTGGACTGGCAGCGATAATGACGATGGGAGGTGCAATGGCGACAGAACATCATGATCTGACGGGTTACCGTGAGGGCGCAAAGGTGATTCAGGTAAAACCCGTACGTAACCAGATCGATTCCCTCAACGGCGTCGTCTATTCACAAGTCACCACGCTGCGATCGGTCAGGCAGTTGCATATGTCGCTTCTGGTGCCACGGACGCAGGCGTTAAAGCCCGCTATCATTTATTTTCCGGGCGGCGGTTTTACCAGTGCCGATCACGATAAGTTTATTCAGATGCGTATGGCGCTGGCAGAGTCCGGTTTTGTTGTGGCGGCCGCAGAGTATCGGGTCGTACCTGATACCTTCCCGGCGCCGGTGGTGGATGGTAAAGCGGCGGTCCGCTACCTGCGACAGCATGCTGAGGATTACGGCATTGACCCTGAACGCATTGGTGTTTTAGGCGATTCGGCAGGCGGTTGGCTGGCACAGATGCTTGGCACCACCCAGGGGGAAACGTCATTCGATCGCGGCGATTTCACCGATAAATCCTCCGATGTCCAGGCGGTCGCAACCTTATACGGTATATCCGATCTCCTGAATATTGGCGAAGGGTACGCCGATGACATTCAAAAGGTTCATCAGTCTCCCGCCGTGACCGAGGCGCTGCTGGTGCATGGCGCGGCTTTCCGTGACTTTGCTGGCGCAAGTATCATGGACGATACGACTAAAGCACGTCACGCCAGCCCGATGGGGCATTTAAGTAACCCTAAACCGCCCTTCCTGATTATGCACGGCGATAACGATTCGCTGGTATCGCCCCATCAAAGTGCGCAGTTATTTGACGCCCTTAAAAAGGCAGGCGAGAAGGTAGACTACGTCGTCGTAAAAGGTGCAGAGCATGGTGACCTGGTTTGGTATCAGCCTGCCGTGATCGATGAGGTTGTGAACTGGTTTACCCGTGAACTCAAGCCAGAAACTGGCGCAGTAACTGATACATCTACCGATCCGAACAGCACGCTTTGACGCACAGGCAAGCCACTCAACGTGGCCTGCCTGGCAGAGGGGCAATTTAGCCTGAACAACGCTGCGTAACCGACATGGCTACCGCCTCTTTCGCCCCTTTATCCAGCAGAAGCAGATAGGCAGCGGTTATCTGCTTCACAAAGTACGCATTATTTGGCAGCGCCTCACCAAAAATGGCGTCCAGATTTAACAACGCTTTGACTCTCGCCTCGCCTTCGGCACTGGATTCTACGGCCGCTTTTAAAACCTTCAGGAGCGGATCGCTCACGTCAATGGGTTTTCCCTGCTCATCGACACCTGAGACATAGCGTATCCAACCAGCAATTCCCAGGGCAAGCAGGTCAAAATCACTTTCGTTCCTGAGATGCCAGCGAACGGAGTCAAGCCAACGCTGAGGCAGTTTTTGGCTACCGTCCATGGCAATCTGCCAGGTGCGGTGCTTCAGAGCGTGATTATCATAGCGCTCAATCAGCAGGTCAGCGTAACGTGCAAGATCAACGCCCTGCACGTTTAGCGTGGGTGCCTGTTCTTCGAGCATCAATGTCCGGGCCGCAAGACGAAAGTATTGATCTTGCATACAGTCACAAATATGTTCATAGCCTGCCAGATAACCCAAATACGCCAGAAATGAATGACTGCCGTTCAGCATACGTAACTTCATTTCTTCATAAGGCACAACGTCCTTAACTAATTCTGCCCCGGCCTTTTCCCACGCCGGCCGTCCTGCCACAAAGTTATCCTCTATTACCCACTGCCTGAAGGGCTCACAGGCTACCGCCACCGGATCCTCAACCCCGATCACCTGCGCGATTTTTTGCAAACTTTCCTGTGTCACCGCGGGCACAATACGATCCACCATAGTGGAAGGAAACGTGACGTGCTGTTCGATCCAGCTTGCCAGTTCGGGCGCTCTTTTCCGGGCATAGGCGCAAACCACGTTGTTGATCACCCGACCATTTTCAGGAATGTTATCGCAGGACATGACGCTGAATGCAGGCAGTCCCGCCGCTCTGCGCCGGGCCAATGCCTCGACGATGATGCCGGGTGCGGAAAGCGGTTGATGGGGCTGCTGTAAATCAGACAGGATGAGAGGATGATCAAACATCAATTCACCGCTAGCAGGCGAATGGCAGTAGCCTTTTTCGGTGATGGTTAACGACACAATGGCGATCTGTGGCTGACACATTGCGTCAAGTACGGCTTCAATGCCATCAACCTGCGCGTGCAGTGCTTGCCTGACGACGCCGACAACCCTTCCTGTCCATGCATTCGAGGACATCTCCGCCACGGTATAAAGAAAGTCCTGACGCTTAAGGTCGGCAATCTGCTGTTCTCCCCCTATCAAATTGACCTCGATATAGCCCCAGTCGCTACCCTGTTCGGCAGCAAGGATATCCGCATAGACGGCCTGGTGAGCACGGTGGAAGGCACCACATCCGAGATGCACGATTCGCGGAACCAGTTTATGACGATCCCATTGGGGAACGGTGGCATTAGCATGGCGTAATTTATTTGGCATTGTAATCTCTCTGTTAATTAATAATTTGAACTGGATTAATTTCTGGTTATTTTTCTGTTGAATAGATGTGTAATTTTCTGACTTAGCAACATAGTTAACATTCGTTATTATTAAAGTTAATGGAATGTGTTAAATAAGTCATTCAGGAGCGGCATGGGAAGTGCGTTGATATGATCCCAGCCATAACCTGGATCATAATAATTACCGCCTCAACACATGCGCCCACTACCATACCAGATGCAACGAATAAATGGTGATATGCGCCGAACAAATTGAGGTCACACCTTTCGCATCGTTTTTATCAATCAAAATAAGTTAACAGGGCTAAATGATGGGTTAAGCTGACCCTATTCAGGCGATTACATTAATATTTACTTTTTAGCAGGAGGCGTTTTTCGATCACCCTTTTTCGGTCGGGTAAATCCTTTCAGAGTAAGACGCATTCTGCCCAGGGAAGTTAACAGATGATAAAGTACAGCCACAATTGGCGAAAAGGACACATTAAATTAACATTGCGTCTGAGAACGCTGATTCAGTGACAAGCCGTGCATTAGAATGTTAATTACTTACTCCGCTAAATTATTAACTTCATATTGTTAAATTTTTATGGCATGGATGTATGTCACATTTTTTAATTTTATTGTTTTTTTGAGACATCAATAGCATCAGGTAGCACTGATTCCTCAATGCGTCGTCGGGTTACGACGCATAATTTTACCTGCGTTCATGACATCCATGAACCCAGGAGGACATCATGTGGAAATTGAATTCAGTGATTGATATGCAAGGGACAAACCCTTACCTCGTATTTGTCAATAACGCGGGGGATACCCGGCTCCTACCCTGTAAAGATATTAGTCCCACTTCCTTAAGAACCATGAATTTTTATGAACTCGAAAATTTCCTTTACGCTGAACAGGTAAAAAATAACAATAAGGCAGCAAAACTATCGACATTATCCTGACCTTTTCTGGCCCTCTGATTGCTCTGTCTGAGGGCATTTTTTGTTACAGCCCCTGGTTCATACGACTCTAACCTGGCATGTCGATGCTGTGGTGAAGAGATGAGTTTCTGGAGATTCAGGCAAGATTCCGTGCAACGTCGTTGATACAGCCGCAAAGTGTCACGCGCTCACCCTGCTATCTGTTATCACAATTCTGTCGATGACGCTGTTTACGCTTTAGCCGCCGACGCAGTCTGAGCTTTCTCAGCACCCTCACCCTGAGCTTCCGCCAAACGGTAACTGAGATGAGTGGTCGCTGAAGACTGAGCAGTGTCAAAAACATCGCGTTAACGTCCTCTCGTTGCCGTTTGTCACTCCGCACCCGGCAAAGGGCAGCAGATTAAACGGACCGCGTTCGCGGTAAAGGGTGACAATAAGATCCCCCCGCACACCTGTTTGGCATCCATGACCGGCTAAGGCTTTGCCCGGCCAGGCGCCTGTTTCCCGCACGTCTTACTTAGCCAAACGAAGGTAGCCATCGCAAGACATCAAGGATGACCGTCAGGTAGACGAGGCTGCCTGCGGCTATCACCAGATTAAGAACCAGGTTATTACAGGGCGCTGTATAAGCTGCGGTTGGAAAACGCTTACGGGCCGCTTTGACCAGGAAAGGGGGAAGGATGACACTCCAGATGGTAAATGCCAGCCCGGCATAGCCAATTGCGCGTATAAAGCCATCAGGCAGGAAGAAACAAACGGCCGCAGGAGGCAAGTAAGTGACCAGTGCGGTCTTTAACCTGCCTGGACGGTCGTCAGAGAAATGAAACAGATCGGCAATATAATCGAAAAGTCCAAGCGTTGCGGCTAACAATGAACTGGCTACGGCAAAGTTACCAAAGAAGGTGAGAATAATATCCATATACTGATGGGTAAATAACCCACTCAGGGCGTCCACGAAGACGTCAATATTTCCCCCTTTGGCAATAATGGGTGGAAAGTCGGCGCGACGGATATTTCCCATTGTGACGGCTAACCAGAACAGATAAAGCAGCAGTGCGAAAGCGGAACCGATAAAAATCGAACGCGTGATATTCTTAACGCCTTGTGTGCCATATAACTTCACCAGGCTAGGTACGTTACCGTGGAAACCGTAAGAAATAATACAGAAAGGCAGGGTCATTAAGACATAAGGCAGGTATTGCGTATCAGGCAGCGCCAGCGCGGGACTGTCGATCAGTTTGGCCCCGTCGACATGCCATACCAGACCGGAAAAAGTAGCAAAAAACGCCAGAAACTTACCGATAATGAGCACCGTTGTGATACGACCAACTAAAAGAGAACTGTACCAGGCGATGCCCCCGACCAGCAGACTAACGATAACCACCGATAACCGGGCAGGAAGATGAAAATCGCTATATTTTTCCACTGTCTGGGACAGGACAGCAGAGGAGCCAGAAATATAAGCATAAGTTAAAATATATAATACAAACCCGAATGCAATACCGACGACCCCATTCCATTTATGACCTAATAGGTCCTTGGTGAAGGTGTTAAAACTCGCGCCACCACCATAATGGAGGTTAACCTCGACCAGCATTAAACCGGTTAACAGCATCATTACCGCCACAACGATTAAAATAACCGATGCTCCCGGAAACCATACGCCAGCCATAGCAACAGGAAGAGAGAACATTCCTCCACCGATAACGGTGGCAATGATAAGCATTGTTCCACTGAGCAAACCGGGTGTTGTTTTATTAATATCCATGAAAAAATGCTCCTGTTGACTCTTTATTATCATTTTGGCGTCATTCTTGATGATGTGGATACTAAACTGTTAACAGCTGACCTGTCATTAAGGCAGGTCCGAAATAAAATCCTGTTTATAAAAAACAGGCCCCTGTCAGGGGGCCTGAATCGTATTAAATATAATCAAATCGGGCAGTAAAGAAACGGAGCTGTTTGGGTTCATAAACAAACCTCAAACCGCGAATATCGTCTTTGTGTTGATACAGTTTAATGATGCCATCAGCAACAACATCCATGTGTGCGTAGGTGTAAACACGGCGTGGAATAGCCAGGCGTACTGTCTCCAGTTTGGGGCGGTGGTTTTCCCCCGTTTCTTTACTGCGCCCGGCGGAAACGATGCCACGTTCCATGCTACGCACGCCGGTTTCCATATAAATGCTGGCTGCCAGACTCTGTGCCGGAAACTGATCCTGCGTCAGATGGGGGCAAAAACGACGGGCATCAAGAAATACAGCATGTCCACCCGTCGGTTCGACAATAGGTACACCGGCATTACGGAGCTTATCTCCCAGATAGCGCACCTGTTTCACGCGATGTTCAATGTATTCATACTGCATGGCTTCACGCAACCCAATAGCCATGGCTTCCATATCACGACCGGCCAATCCGCCATATGACGGCATCCCCTCATAAACCACAACCAGCTCTTTCGCGGCCTGGAACATCTCGTCATCGTTCATGCAGAGGAAGCCGCCGATATTCACCAGACAGTCTTTTTTGCCACTCATGGTGCAGCCATCGGCATAGCTGAACATTTCATGAACGATATCTTTGATGCTGGAGTTCTCGTATCCTGCTTCCTGCTCTTTAATGAAATAGGCATTTTCAACGCAGCGTGTCGCATCGTAGAAAATCTTAATGCCATATTGGCGGGTCATTTCATGTACGGCACGCATATTTGCCATTGAAACGGGCTGACCGCCTGCCAGGTTCACGGTGACCGCCAGGCAGATATAGGCAATGTTATCCGCGCCCTTTTCTTCAATGAGCCTGGCTAATTTATTGAGGTCAATATCGCCTTTGAAAGGCACCTTCAGGCCAGCGTCGTGCGCTTCGTCACGAACAATATCCACAAAGGTTGCGCCGTTTTTTTCCTGATGGAATCGGGTCGTTGTAAAATACATATTCCCCGCAACATATTGACCGGGCTTAATGGCCAGCTGCGAGAGCAGGTTCTCTGCTCCGCGCCCTTGATGCGTGGGAACAATATATTTAAAACCAAACAGCTCCTTAACTGTCCTTTCGAGGTGGTAGAAGTTCTCACTGCCTGCATAAGCTTCATCACCTGTCATCATCCCTGCCCACTGCTTGTCACTCATGGCATTTGTACCGCTGTCTGTCAGCAGGTCGATGTAGATATCTTTTGAATTCAGTAAAAACGTGTTATAGCCCGCGGCTTGCATTTTCTTAATACGCGCTTCGCGCGGGATCATTGATACGGTTTCAACACTTTTAATGCGGAAAGGCTCGGCAGGATAGTTCATCTTTATTTCTCCAGTTATCCATTTCATGAATGTAAAAATGCAAGGCGAATGCACCTGATGCATAAAGACATTGCATGGGAATATGTAACAGCAACCTCACCTGTGAGGCAGAAATAATACCAGGCCATCATGCGTTATTTATCATTCAATGAAAACAGTCGTGCCCATATTGCCGTATTTCTGTTCAGGTTTAAAACGTAAAATGGTTATTACGCTACAGCTGATGAATTTTAAAGACCATTATTCAATAAGTTGGGAAGGTACAAACACGCTATGTCATGGCAGAAGAGTCGATTGTAACAATTAAAATGAAAACTTATCTTTCCATCCTTTATCTTTATACTCTACGGGATGCTTTTATTTAGAAAATCCTGAGACGGCGATCACTTAAAAATTACGTCATCACATCAATCGGGAAAAATTCGTAAACTTAAATGTACATAATAGTGTGATTAACAGAAGGTATTTAGTTAATTACAGTAAAATCAAATAATCCTGCTCGTCGTAGATCCTGGCGTTAAGACCCGCGCCTGATTAGGACGTTAGCGAGGAGAGTGATTAGAATAGTAGAAGAAATGCAGGCTTTTATGCACGTTTGAAATAGTTTAATAAGTGTATCAGTGTCACCTGTTGAGATAACAGTTTGTGGCAATACTGGCTAAAGCAATCAATAATATGATCACTAAAGAAAAGGCGATGTATGACCATCGCCTGAGTGACCAGAACGTATTAACACCCGTTGCGTTATTTATTCTCGGGTAATTTTCATCGCCATATCGATTGATATCGCCATGCTCTCGGGATTCGCCTTGCCTGTCCAGGCAATATTGAATGCGGTGCCGTGATCGGCTGAAGTGCGCAGGAAAGGCAATCCTGCCGTGATATTCACACCGTCGTAAAAACCGAGGAGCTTAAGTGGGATATGTCCCTGATCGTGATACATCGCGACAACGATGTCATACATACCTTCATTACACTGCATAAATACGGTGTCTGGCGGACAAGGGCCATAAACATCAATGCCCTGCGCTTTCATTGCGTCTATAGCCGGCGCCAGGATTCGAATCTCTTCATCACCAAACAGACCATTTTCGCCAGCGTGTGGGTTTACGCCTGCAACCGCAATACGCGGCTGGGTGAAGCCGACCCGGCGTAAAAAGGTATCGGCGATTCTGATGACCGTTTCCACCCGTTCCTGACTGAGCGTATCCAGGAACTTACGCAGCGAAATATGCGTGGTGACGTGGATAACCTTCAGCTTATCGGTGTACAGCACCATCGAATAATCTTTGGTGTCCGTCAACATCGCGAGTAACTCGGTGTGGCCGGGATAATGATGTCCTGCAAGGTGCAGCGCTTCCTTATTCAGTGGCGCGGTAGCAATCGCTTTGACCTCGCCACGCATCGCCATTTCGGTTGCTCGCTTGATGCACCGATAGGCCACATCACCGGCTTCGGGCTGAACCACACCACACTGCAACGCCTCCGGATGGGCAACTTTCTCATCAATAATGTGAATGATGCCCGGCGCGAACTGTGCCTGATCCACCTGCTCAATAACCCTGAGTTCAACCTGAGGTGTGATGTTCATTGCCAGTATACGGCGGAAAGTCTGTGCGCAGCCGATAACCACCGCGGGTGAGCCATTCAATGGCCCTTCGGCTAAAGCCTTGATAATGATTTCAGGACCGATCCCTGCAGGATCGCCCATTGTTATAGCAACAGTATTAGTCACCTGTTTTCTCCTCAACGAAACTCAAAATTTTTAAGAGGGTGGTTTCATCACCGAAAGCACCGGCTTTAGTAAATACAGTCTGATTCCAGTCACAGCCAAGTAAGTGCCCGTAGGGAACACAACCTGCAGCCCTGCCCCGAATTCTGAATCCTGTTGCGCCCAATGCGGTTGCGGTTGCAGTCGCGACATCACCACCGGAGAGATACAGTGCTTTTGGTGGCGTGATGCGCATGACCGAATGGACCAGTTCTCCAAGCAGAAAACTGATTTTTTCACCCAGTTGCTTACGGGTAATGCCACGTTGTTCACACAGCCTCTGTATATGTTGCCTGTCGCCACTGTCACAGCAGGTATGAACCAGACAATGTGAGCCATGACGAAGAATGCAGGTAATGGCCTCTCTGAAACGATCGCTACCTTTCTCCAGCAGTTCAGCGGTATCGATATAGACGTGTTCAACTCGCGGATGTTCTGCGGCTAGCGCCAGTTGTCTTTGAGCGACTTCACTCATTGAACCCACCACAGCAAACAGACTTGGGTACTTTTTGGCTGACGTAAAATAGCGAGCAAAAGCATCACACAGCCCAGCTGAGCCTACCAGCAACGGCTTTGGCCGTAACGATGCACATATTTCTACGATGTGATCCAACTCAGCATCAGTTTTTGCATCAACGATGAGGGCGGTCATTCCTTCGCGCACCTCTTGCGCGTGCCGGGCAAGATCGCTGCACCTGACGTTAATGCAGCTAATGCGACTCTGTTTTTGCACAATGTCACTGATATCTGCACTCACGATCGGGGTTTTTGGATCGCTGGCAAATTCCGTCGCGGTGAGCAGTTTGCCGGAAACCAGACATTCACCGTTTTGCGTTGTTCGTCCTGCTGCCGGAAAAGCTGGCGCAATGACCGCCAGATCGATGCCGGTTGCCTGCAACACTGCCTCTGTTTCGGCTCCGGGATTACCTCGCATCGTCGAATCGATCTTTTTGATAAACCACTCCACGGTCATACCGGGTTGGTCTGCCAAAAGTGCAGTCATGTGGTTTGTGACTTGCTGTGCGGCATCGCTCGCTGAATACGCCCTGCTGTCGCTGTTCAGCACAATCGCCTGAGCCTTACTCAGATAGGGCTTTTGGAAAATGACATCCACGACCATGCCCGCTTCAGCCAGCGAAACACCGGCATCATTCGCGCCGGTGAAATCATCGGCCAGCACAATGCATTTTTTTTGATTACCCGCCTGCACCGTCATTGGATCTCCAACGCTACTCATCCGTCGTTTGATTATATTCAATCACAATCGATTATATGTGAGCAAGATCAATTTAATAAAGCCTCATTTTATTTATAAATTTAGTCACTGAGTGAATGCGCAACAGCAGCATGAAGAATTTCAGTCAAAAACGGGGAGAAAAACGTGGCATTAATTAACAGTACAATCGTAAGCGGTTCCAACGCGATAAACGCCCTCACGCCAGTCGTGGTGGGCCGTAACCGACTGCTGGTTTTGACAGACAAGAACATTGTGAATTTGTCCGCGACTCAGCAAATTCTGGCACTGCTGGGCCAGGATGACCGTCATGTTGAACTCATTGATGATGTTCCCGCTGAGCCAACGCATACCGATGTTGAGGCCGTGCTGTCGCGCGCGGCAGGCAAAACCTATGATTTGGTGGTGGGCATTGGCGGCGGAAGCGTTTTGGATGTGGCGAAGCTCCTCTCTGTTTTATGCCATGCTTCCAGCCCGTCGCTTAAGGCGCTGCTGGACGGTCAGAAAATCGAAGCCCGTTTGCCCTCGCTGCTCATTCCTTCTACTGCGGGCACCGGATCGGAATCGACACCCAATGCGATTCTGGCCATTCCAGAGAAAAATACCAAAGTGGGCATTATTTCTCCTGTGATGCTGCCCGATTATGTTGCCCTGCTACCCGAGCTGACAACCAGCATGCCGGCGCACATCGCCTCTTCAACGGGCATTGATGCGTTGTGCCATTTACTTGAATGCTACACCGCCACCATTTCTAACCCTGTAGGCGACAACGTGGCGTTAATGGGTCTGCATAAATTATTCCGTAATCTCGAAACATCCGTTAATGAGCCGCATAACCTGAACGCCAGGCTGGAGATGCTGTGGGCTTCTTATTATGGCGGCGCGGCGATTGCCCATGCCGGCACTCACCTTGTGCATGCGCTTTCTTATCCGCTGGGCGGGACCTGGCATCTGCCTCACGGTGTCGCCAACGCCATTCTGCTGGCACCCTGCATGAAAGTCGTGCGCCCGTTTGCCGTGGAAAAATTTGCCAACGTTTGGGACCTGATTCCGGATGCCGATACCACGCTAAGCCAGGAAGAGAAATCCCATGCGCTGGTCGACTATCTCGCCAAATTAGTTAAACGACTCAACCTGCCGGATAACCTGGAAGCCTTAGGTGTGCCTTCAGATGACATTGATTCCCTTAGCGAAGCGGCTCTGAATGTGAAGCGGTTGATGAACAATGCGCCTTGCGTGGTCAGCCATCAGGATGTGGCTGCGATTTACCGGACGCTTTTCCCAACGGTTTAATTTAAAAAGGAGTGGGCAATGAGTAAAAAAATTGAAGGTGTGCTAACAGCGATTGTTACCCCTTTTGACAAAGAAGGTGAGCTTAATCTTGATGAGCTTAAACGTCAGGTGATTCGTCAACTGAATGCGGGCAATGGGATTTTCTGCGGCGGCACCAACGGTGAGTTTTTTGTTCTGAATGAAAAAGAGAAACTCACTGTGACTGAAACCTGTGTCGATGAAGTATCAGGACGCGGAAACGTCGTTGCACATATTGGTGAGATCTCTACCCGTGAAACCATTCGCTTAGGTAAACAAATTGAGAAACTGGGCGTAGACGCGGTTTCGGTTATTACGCCTTACTTTGTTCCCCTCAATCAACGCGAACTGATTAACCATTATACGGCTATCGCCGATGCCCTTTCCGTCCCGGTTTTTTTGTACAACATTCCGGCCAGAACGGGCAATACCATTGCGCCAGAAACGGCCCGCATACTGGCTGAGCACCCCAATATTATTGGCGTAAAAGACAGTGCGAGAAGCTACGAAAGCCTGAGTGGATATCTGGATGCGGTGAAGGATAGCAAAGACTTTGCTGTCCTGAACGGCCCGGATTCGCTTATCCATCAGGGTTATGTAGACGGCTGTTCAGCCTGTATTTCAGGTCTGGCTAACGTCGCGCCCCGTCAAATAAATGATATCTGGTCCCGGTTCCACGCTGGAGATATCGACGGATCGCGATTGGCACAAGAGCAGGTAACGGCTTTACGCACCGACCTTTATAAAGTGGCCTTTTCACCTGCAGCGGTAAAAAAAGCGTTGCAGATTCTGGGGCATAACGTGGGCGAAAGTCGTTATGCGATTCATTTTGATGCCGCTCAGGAAGATGAAATCCGCAGAATCATCAACCTCTATCTGAAGTGATAATAAGAAGTAATAAATCGTAAATACAGGGAGTACACCCTGCTCCCCGAATTTATCTTGTTATATCTGAGGCTATAATGAAAACTTTCAACGCTCAGGACACCCTGATAATTATTGGCATTGTGGTGGCTTATATTGTCTTTACCACCTGGCTGACATTCCGATTGCGCAGTAAAAACTCTGGCGATTTTATGGAAGGCTCCAGAGCCATGCCAGCCTTTATCGTTGGTATTCTGCTGATGTCAGAATATATAGGCGCAAAATCCACTATTGGGACTGCTCAGGCCGCTTTCGAAGGCGGTATCGCGGCGTCATGGTCTGTTATTGGTGCCGCAATTGGTTTCCCGTTATTTGGTATGCTCCTGGTAAAACGTATTTATAATACCGGCAAGATTACCATTTCAGGTGCTATCGCTGAAAAATACGGTAACAGTACTAAAAATATCATTTCACTGATCATGATTTATGCCCTGCTCCTGGTCAATGTGGGAAATTATGTGAGTGGTGCCGCTGCTATCGCGACGGTATTACACGTCACCTTACCAGTTGCCGCATTTATTACGGCCGTGGTCAGTACCTTCTATTTTGCGTTTGGTGGTTTGAAAGGGATTGCCTGGGTCACCATGCTGCACAGCGGATTAAAGTATTTTGGTGTGCTGGCCATTTTATGGTTTGCCCTGTCGCAAACGGGCGGCCTCAAGCCAATGATCGACGAAATGCCCGCTTATTACTGGACCTGGGACGGGAATATTGGTGCGTCAACAATCTTTGCCTGGCTCATCGGTACCATTGGTTCGATTTTCTGCACGCAGTTTGTGATTCAGGCCATCTCCTCAACCAAAGATGTTAAGTCTGCGCAGCGTTCAACCTGGATTGCTTTCCTGTTCTGTATGCCGATTGCCCTGGCGATTGCGGTGATTGGCGTGGCCGCTAAGTATCTGCATCCCGACATTAACAGCCTGTATGCTATGCCCGTGTTCCTGCAGGACATGAACCCATGGCTGGCCGGTCTGGTGACGACCTCGCTGGTTGCCTCCATCTTTGTCAGCGTCAGTACTGTAGCCCTGGCGATTGCCTCACTGGTGGTGAAAGATTTTTATGTGCCTTACTTCAAGCCGTCACCTGAGCAGGAATTTAAAACCACCCGCTGGTTATCGCTGTTAATTGGCTTCCTGCCGCTGATTTTTGTTCTGTTCGTACCGGAAGTCCTGAAGCTCTCTTTCTTTACACGTGCTATTCGTCTGTCTATTACCGTTGTCGCGGTGATTGCTTTCTACGCGCCATTTTACAGAAGTACCCGTGGCGCAAACGCGGGACTGATTGGCGCCTGTGTTGTCACCTCCATCTGGTATCTGTTAGGGGATCCGTTTGGTATTAACAACATGTATATCGCGCTCCTGACGCCTGCGTTAATCATGGCTATTGATCATATGATCCCAAGTAAAGCCAGAACCCAAGCCGCTGAAGACGCAAAAACTGCAGCAAGCAAAGGAGAATAAAATGACTGTAACCGTAGTTCGTGATGGCCATGTGAAGCCCTGGGAAAAAGATGGCCGTGTGCTGACGGCAATGTTGCCTTCGTCGTGCCCGCAAAACCACGCGGCAAATATTTTGCCGCTTCACGATGGTTCCCTGCTCTGTGTCTGGTTCGGCGGCACGCAGGAAGGGATTGCTGATATCTCCGTCTGGTGCTCGCGCTTGCCGGCGGGAAGTGAGACCTGGAGCGAGGCGGTAAAACTGTCTGACGATCCAACGCGTTCTGAGCAGAACCCTGTGCTGTTTCTCGCGCCCGATAATGTGCTGTGGCTGTTATGGACAGCGCAGGTATCCGGCAATCAGGATACCGCGATTGTCAGATACCGCCAGTCCCGCGATCTGGGTAAAACCTGGGGGCCGATTGACACCCTGTTAGAGAAGCCGGGAACGTTCATCCGTCAGCCTATCACTGTGCTGGAGAATGGTAACTGGTTACTGCCCGTCTTCTACTGCCGCACTCAGCCGGGCGAAAAGTGGGTTGGTAATGATGATATCAGCGCGGTGAAAATTTCGTCCGATCAGGGCAAAAGCTGGCGGGATGTGGTGGTGCCGGACAGTCTGGGTTGCGTGCACATGAACATCACCGCCTTACAGGACGGCTCGCTTGTTGCCCTTTATCGCAGCCGTTGGGCAGATAATATCTATCTCAGCCGGTCAACTGACGGCGGTGAAACCTGGTCAGCGCCTGAAGCCACCGTTCTGCCTAACAACAACTCCTCAATTCAGGTGACAACGCTTCAAAGCGGCGAACTGGCCCTGGTGTTTAACAATATGAGCGCGGCCGGCGCCACGGAACGTCGTGCCTCTTTGTATGATGAGATCGATGATGGTGATGGCAGAAAAGAGCCAGAAACCACCGGCCGTGCCGCATTTTGGGGGGCACCACGCGCGCCCATGACCCTGGCTATTTCGGCTGATGGCGGCAAGAGCTGGCCATGGCAGAAAAATCTGGATGAGGGCGATGGTTACTGCATGACCAATAACTCGCAGGAAAAGCTTAACCGTGAGTTTTCCTATCCAAGTATCAAACAGGATGCTGAAGGCACATTGCATATCGCTTATACGTATTTCCGTCAGGCGATCAAATATGCTCGCGTCACGCCAGACTGGGTGAAGGAATAGCCAGATGATGATTGGAAACCTGAACGCCCTGCCAATGGCAGGGTTACCGGATAAACTGTTAGCCCTACTCCAGTTACCCGAATGCTCACTTGAGGCATTAGCAGCAAAAGACATCGGTAAGTGGCAACCGGAAAAGGCTGAGTGGTTTTGTAATATCCAGCAGGCCAGCACTCAGGATGCGGCATTACGACATACGGAATATCACCATCTTTGGGCTGATATTCAGGTGATGCTGGAAGGGGAAGAGATGATCAACGCGGGAATGCAGTCGGTCGCCGATACCCGGGATGAAGAGAAAAAACCCGATTTGTTTATCACCAACCGAAGCGATTTGCCGGTGAGCATTGTGCTAAAAAAAGGAGATTTTGCGGTATTCCTGCCCGGTGAACCGCATCAGGCACTGTGTGTGTTAAACGAACCGATGACGGTCCGCAAAGCGGTATTTAAAGTACCAAAATCTATGTTGGGAGGCTGAGATGCGTCACGCTATCGTCACTGGATACAGCTCCGGAATCGGCAAAGCCATCACACAGCACCTGCTGAGTCATGGCTGGAAAGTGACCGGCCTGAGCAGAACGCAAGGTGAGATGACATCACCGAACCTTGACTGGATTGCCGTTGATTTAACGGACGCCGAACAGCTTAAATCGGCTATCAGCCATCTTGATACGCCGGATGCGCTGATACATGCCGCAGGGATGATAGTGGCCGCACCCTTGGGTGAACTGGATGGCGCGGCCAGCGCGCGCCTGTGGTCGTTGCACGTTCACGCGGCGGAAGTCCTGGTCAATCACTTTGCGCCAACGATGCAGTCTGGCAGCCGGATCGTCATTATAGGTAGCCGCACCTCCCGGGGTGCCGCTAACCGTTCGCAATATGCCGCAACCAAAGCGGCGCTGGTCGGTATGGTCCGCTCCTGGGGAATGGAGCTGGCACCGCGCAACATTACCGTTAACGTCGTCGCGCCTGGCGCAACAGAAACGCCGATGCTCACCAAACCTGAGCGCGCCGCTTCGGCACCTATAGTGCCCCCGATTGGTCGCTTAATCCGGCCAGAAGAAGTGGCCTCGCTGGTGGGTTATTTACTCAGCGAACTTGCCGCGCCTGTTACCGGTCAGGAACTGGTTATCTGCGGGGGCGCATCGCTGAAAGCCTGAAGTATGTCGCATAACAACATAAACCAGCCTTTATCGGCTGGTTTTTTTATCCGTCATTACCCTGAATGGCATCATCGACATAGCCTGCTCCCCGCAGGATGCCACGGCCTTGCTCGCCTTATGGTTGGGCGGCACCGCGCTGCCAGTGCTCTCCGACAACGGCATAGCTCTTCCCGTTAAAATTCTTCAGGTTCGCCGGGAAGCGGGTCGGTCAGCTCCATCCCTTTCACCCCCGCATAGGTAATCACCAGCTCGGCAGGCGTGTTCAGCGTAAAGCCGCGATGTGCGCTGTTCACCGTTTCATTTAACGCTTCGCCAGCCTGAAAGGTTTGCTGTTCACCCGTTTCTTTATCCTCAACCACAAGCGTGCCTGACAAGATAAAGCACGCATTCGGCATGGGATGTGTATGCCACGGCAACGAGGTATGGGCCGGAAGGGTCAGACGCATCACCGTCAGTTCGGGCTCCCCTTGCGGATAAGCTTCAATACGCTGACCGTTCCACGCCTGACTGCTTTTTAATACCTGCACGGCGACGATTTCTGAATCTGATGATTTATCGGGATGATTCCCTGACATGTTTGCTCCTGACAGCGAGTCGGCGATGCCGAAATGAGTGACGTGTTTAAACGTAGCTGATTATTCAGCGTGGTGTGGCCTGACTTCATAATGGATTTTTTCATGCAGAGGTCGTTGAGTCATGGATTATCTTGTGATGATTTTTTAAACAAATCAGGCGTTAATGGTTATATCTTATATCGCCACGTCAGTACGCAAGGCTGAGAATTTGTATTAGGCTTTTGACATCTTTTACTGATGGGAATAGCTACTAATGAAAGGTTTATTTACGGCGCTAATCGCCAGTTCCGTATTATTATTGTCCGCCTGTTCACCTGATAATGATCATAAAGTTAAAGTCGCGATAAACACCGGTCCCGATGAAGCGATCTGGCAGGAAGTGCAGAAAATTGCTAAAGACAAGTATCAGCTGGATGTTGAAGTCCTTAACTTCAACGATTACGTGCTGCCAAACGAAGCGCTCAATAATAAAGAAGTGGATGCCAACGCGTTTCAGAGTCTTCCTTATCTTGAAGAACAATCCAAAGAGCGTGGCTACAAATTTGCCGTCGTAGGTAAAACCTTTGTCTTCCCTATCGCTGCTTATTCTCACAAAATTAAAAACATCAGTGAACTTAAAGATGGCGATACCATTACCCTTTCTAATGAAGCCACGACGCTGGGCCGCAGTCTGCTGCTGTTGCAGGCGCAGGGCTTGATTAAGCTCAAAGAGGGCGTTGGTTACTTGCCCACCTCGCTGGATATTACCGAGAACCCTAAGCACCTGAAGCTGGTTGAAGTTGATACGCCGCAGTTAACCCGTACTCTCGACGACCCGAACGTCACACTTTCAATTATTAATACCAACTTCTCTGCTCAGGCGGGCCTGTCAGCCCATCGCGACGGATTGTTTATGGAGAGCGCCTCATCGCCTTACGTCAATGCGCTGGTATCACGCCAGGACAATAAAGACAGCGATAAGATTCAAAAGCTGAAGTCTGCTTTACAGTCTCCAGAAGTCGCGGCTAAGGCTGAAGAAGTCTACAAAGGTGATGCTATTAAGGGCTGGTAAACAGCCTGCCAGAACAGGCCGCTTAATCGGCGGCCTGTTAACAGCACCGGCAAGCGCTAAGCCGCCGCACCTTTGGTTTGTGTCGACAGATGCCCGGCCCACAGGTGGGCAATCCATCTGACGCCTTTAGCAGTAAAACGCGCCTGAGAGAAAGCATGCTGATTATCCGCCGTGCCTGAATGCAGCGTAAAGTAACCCGCCTGAAGATGATAATGTTGAGGCGTCAGGGTTCCCTTGTCACGGAACATGATATTACGCTCCAGCAGGAACTGACGGAAATCAGCCTCTTTGGCTTTCAGCATCTTACACAGCTGGCGAAAACCCAGAGAGGTTTCGACGTTAACAAAGTCGTCAAAAAAAGCGGCTTTAGGTGCTGACTCCGCCAACTGTTTCTCTGCGGCCCGCCGCTGTTCAAACTGTTCAGCCCAGGCACGCGCCGCTTCAGCGGGATTGGTGAAGTCAGGCAGATGAATGCGTTCTTCCAGGGCTTGCCAACGGTCAAGGGCATCGGCAGTAAAACCGGGCGAAAGCCGGGCGACGGCAAGCAGGGAGTCGCGTTTATTCAGGCAGAACTCCTGACGCATCTCACCCTGGCGCTCATAGAGATTGACTAAAAGCGGCTGGGACAGGCGCTGCGCCGTTTCAAGGCTTTTGATTAAACGTTTGACTTCACCGTGCGTGTTCCCGGTCATTTGGGCAATTTCACGGCTGGTCATGGTAATGGCATGATCCGTTGCTTTGAAGATTTCTGTCGACATCATCATGGGCTTTACCCCCTAATCATTCCAGACAACACCCAACGGGCAGTGGAATAATTATACAATTACCTGTTTAAATATCCAGTAGTATTTTTAAGCAGACACATAAGTGGAAAGCGTTACGCAAAAAGGGCGTTACGACATCGCTGTTAAGGCTGCTGCAAAATCCCCCCTTGCTGCACTAAGCCCCTGGCTATTGCAACAGTGGATGGCTGTAAAAGCTCATTAAAGGTAAGCAGGGTTTATTGACATCAGCTTATAATGTCGCCCTTACGTTAGTGACTTCACCTGCATTCCGCCCTCAGGCGGCCAGGTTTATTAAGAAGTGCTGAGCGAATCTGTCGTGCTGCGCATCAGACAGCTTTATTTTTTATTTGGGAGAAGGCGATCGTTTTGCGATTTCACGGGAGCCGGATGTCACGTTTACTGGAGTAAGTTATGCAACCGTTAAGAGTCGCCTTTATCAAGGCAAACTGGCACAGCGACATTGTTTCTCAAACCCTGGTTGGCTTTAATCAGGAAATGGAGAACAGTGGCACGCCTTACGCGATCAAAACCTGGGATGTGCCTGGTGCCTTTGAAATGCCGTTACTGGCACAGCGCCTGGCGCAAACAGGTCAGTTTGACGCCATCGTCTGTGCGGCATTGGTGGTAGATGGTGGAATTTACCGCCACGACTTTGTTGCTCAGGCCGTGGTCAGTGGCTTAATGCAGGCACAGCTTGCAACGAATGTGCCGGTATTTTCTGTCTCACTGACGCCCCATAATTTTCAGCCTTCCGACGACTTCATTGATTTCTACACGGCGCATTTCGTGAAAAAAGGTAAAGAAGCGGCACGCGCGGTTTGTCAGGTTCACGCCATTTCACTTTAAAACAGGCGCTATTTCGTCACGCCCCGCTCTTTGATGCTATTCAGCCGGCACCCTGCTTTTGTGGTGCCGCTGAGTCTGTCAGGATTTCAGGAGACCCAATGGAAGCACAACGTCAGCCGTTACCGCCGTTTACCGATGTACAGGATGCGATAAAGAAAGTTCGCCTGGCAGAAGACGCCTGGAACAGCCGCGATCCGGAACGCGTTTCTCTGGCCTATTCACCCGACAGCGCATGGCGCAACCGAGATACCTTCATCACGGGCCGGGCCGAAATCGTGACATTTTTACAAGACAAATGGCAACGCGAAGCCGAGTATCGGTTGATTAAAGAGTTATGGAGCTTTCACACGAATCGTATTGCCGTGCGTTTTGCCTATGAGTGGCACGACAGCCAGGCCAACTGGTTTCGCTCCTACGGCAATGAGAACTGGGAATTTGATGAGAATGGTTTCATGGTGAAACGTTATGCCAGCATTAACGATGTGGCCATTACCGACAGCCAGCGATTGTTTCACTGGCCTCAGGGCCGTCGGCCGGACGATCATCCTTCACTCAGCGAGTTGGGGCTTTAGCCACGCATCCCTGATGCTGTTTCTGTTATCCGGAACGCCACATGAGCAGATTATTCTCTTTAAAAAAAGAACAATCGTCGTCACAGGGCGGTCTGATGCAGATGATAAGAACGGTTACAGAATGAGGTGGCCAGAAGCGCTGGAAGCGGTTGCTGAGCGATCAGCATGATGACGACAGCAACCTGAAATTATCTGTCTTCATGTACACATCAGGCTTCTGCTGGGTGCCGTAAGCTCTCTCTGCCCCTCAAGATTGAATCAGCCCTGTTCCTGCTCTTGCGGCTGTGGTTGCGGCTGTTCAGTCTGTTTTGGCTGTTCAACAAACGTCGCCTTATTACGGGTCACCGTGTAAGCCACTTTTTTGACATCATCAGGTGACGTTGTCACCTCAAGTGGATCGATAGTCACACGTCCCAGGCCAAACAGCGTGCGCACATAGCCACCGACTTCGTGTTTACCCGCAGCAACATGAACAATCTTGCTTTCACCATTTGGCAGTTCGCCTGCATCTTTGCCATCTACCGTCAGATAAATATGCGATCCGTCATCAGCACGCGTAATGACGTGTGAAACATCAATCTGCGTTGGACCGGTTGTAAAATCATCGGCAGCAACGGCAGCATCAGCAGTGGTATTGGCGGCAGGATGTTTAGCACATCCGGCTAATGTGGTGGCGACCGCGAGTGCGGCAAAAAGATTACGATAACGCATTATGACTGTCTGACTCCCTGGCAAATGAGCGCATCATTTTAGCGGTTTCAGCGCATGATGGAAGCCCGCAAACGCTCGGTATGCTCTTAAAATTGTCAGGAAACTATGAGAAAGGTAACCAGAGTGGTCATGGCAGGATAAATCACGGCAGCAATGCGCGTTTCGGGCTGAGGTTCGCGTGGAATACGGGCAGTCTGGCGCACTGGCGCCAGACTTTTATCCGATCAGCTAAACACCATGCCACCGTCGACCAGTAACGACTGGCCAGTGATGTAATCAGAGTCCGGGCCGGCAAGAAAGGCGACACAGGCCGCCACATCCTCAGGCTCTGACAGGCGGCCGAGCGTGATGCGTTTTGCAAACTCCTGCGTGCCATAACCGGCAGGTTTGCCCGCCGCTTCGGAAATTTGCCGATCGATTTCTGCCCACATTGGCGTGTTAACAATGCCGGGACAAAAACCATTCACCGTGATCCCGGCAGGTGCCAGATCCCGAGCCGCAGTTTGTGTTAAACCTCGCACGGCAAACTTGCTTGAGCTGTACACTGCCAGTTCGGGATTGCCTACGTGCCCGGCCTGAGAACAGGCGTTAATGATTTTCCCACCGTGCCCTTCCGATGCGAACGCTTTTACCGCCGCCTGAATGCCCCAAATCACACCTTTGACGTTAACGTTGTAAACCTTGTCGATGACGTCTTCGGTGATTTCATCAATCGGCGTGGAGGGTGCGACACCCGCGTTATTGACGATGACGTTAAAATCACCCAAAACGCGGCGTGCTTCTTCTACCGCATGAAACACCTGATCCCGTTTTGACACATCAACCTTGATAGCCAGCGCACGGCTGCCTTCTTTTTCGATCTTTTCCGCGACCCGAGAAGCGGTTTCGATATTGAAATCAGCCACTGCAACCGCAAAACCGTCTTTAGCCAGACGTAAGGCAATGGCTTCACCAATGCCCTGACCCGCACCTGTAACAAGCGCAACTCGCTTTTTCATCATCGTTTCCTTATTCCCTTTTCCATTGAAATCAAAGCAACTGACTGAGGTGTAGCTGACCCATCAGCAAATGGTTATCGGCATAATCCACCGGCACCGCCACCACAGCCGGCCCCTGCACATCCATCGCTTTGCGTAACGTTGGCTCAAGTTCAGATGCACTGTTCACCGCGAACCCTGCTGCACCGAATGCCTCTGCATAAGCTTTAAAGTCGATTGGGCCAAAGTTCACCCCTGAAACACGCTGGTATTTCTTCTCTTCCTGCATCGCCACCATGTTGTAAGCATTATCGACCCAGACAATGTGCAAAATATTCGCTTTCAGCCTGACCGCGGTTTCCAGCTCCATGCTTGATTGCAGGAAGCCGCCGTCTCCCGAAACCGAGACGGCCTTGCGCTGTGGATCGACCAGCCAGGCGCCGATCGCCCAGGGTAGAGCAACGCCCATGGTTTGCTGTCCGTTGGAGATCATGATTTGCCGTGCACGGAAACTGTAGAGATAGCGGGCAATCCAGATATGGAAGCTCCCCATATCGACGGTCAGACTGACATCGCTGTTAATAATGTCCTGCATCGCGCGAACGATGCGCAGTGGATGAAGGGCAAACTGATTGAGGCTTGCCCCCTGCAAGGCAAGTAGCTGCCGCTGTTGCTGACGATCGTCCAGTACGCTTGCAGCTTCATGGCTGAGTTGTAAAGGATGGGTGATACGTTCAGCCAGTTTACGCAGAGTCTCGGCAATGTTGCCGACCAGTTCCGCATCAGGCAGGTAGCGGTTATCCGTTTCTGCGGGCACCACATCAATGTGGACTAACGTCGCATTACCGCTGTTCCACATCGCTGGCTCATATTCAACCGGGCTGTAACCGATGGTAATAATCAGGTCCGCCTGTTGCAGCAGCTTGTCACCGGCCTGGTTGTTGAAAAGCCCAACGCGACCGGCAAAACGGGAAAAGTGTTCCTGGCGAATGGCACCTGCGGCCTGATAGGTACTGGTGACCGGAATATGGCTGCGGTTTAACAGATCGTGAATCGCCTCGCTGTTCTCAGGCTGGCTGGCCATCAGGCCCAGTAAAATGACCGGGTTTTTCGCGTTGGCGATTTCACGGCTGACCGCATCAATCATGATGTCAGGTGCCGCGCCCAAGGTGATGCGGCCTTTACTGGTGAGCACTTTACCCGTTACCGGCTGATCAACAATATCCTGCGGCAGGCTGACAAATGCCCCGCCGCCGCGTCCATGCTCTGCATGACGGAACGCGTTCGACACGCATTCCGCCAGCGCAGAAGAATCTGTCACTTCGACCGCATATTTTGTCACCGGGCGAAACATGGAGACGGTATCCAGGCTCTGGTGAACCTGCTTGGCGCTGTCGGAGCGTTTGACCGCGCCGCCAATGGCCACCACCGGATCGCCTTCACTGGTGGCGGTGGCCATACCGGTGACCAGATTTGAGCAGCCAGGACCGGATGTCACCAGCGCCACGCCCGCATTACCCGTCAGTCGGCCCACTGCAGCGGCCATAAAAGCCGCATTGGCCTCATGCCGCACGGGGATTGTTTGAATAGTCGAATCCAGCAGAGAATCAAATACCTTATCAATTTTTGCCCCTGGAATGCCAAACACATGGCTGACGCCCTGCGCTTCAAGTTGTGCGACAACCAGGTCGGCACCGCAGGTCCAGAGATTCGTATCAGAGAGAGTTTTCATATTCAGACCTCGTGATTAGCTTTCGACAGAACGGATTGCGTCATCCAGGTTTTCTGGCGTCAGGTTGGCATTAAGAAAGTCGCTGTTTTCAGGCAAATCGATGACCAGTTTGCTGATGGCACCAAAGGTCAGCGTGCCCTGCTCCAGCACATAATCCAGGATATGGCCGCCACCGGTTCTGTCGTCTGTGATGAAATGTTCGTGATAGCCCGCAACATTGATACCTTGCATGTACTGCGGCGTGCGGAAACCAATGAGTTCACCGCTGCGGTGGGTGAATTCAAATACGGGTTGATTGCCCAGGACTTCAGGCATCGATCGATAGGGGCGGCACTGGCACGGAACGGTACGCGTCTGGACTGAGGAAAAATGTCCACTTACACGCAGTGCACAAAACTGATTATCTGACGTGATTTCACTGTCAATAAGCTGATGCAGCTCATCGCGTTGCACCGCACGTTCAAAGACATGTTTATGCTGCGGCTGAAAAAAGGTCATTACCGCAAAGGGGGTTTTCTGATCGGGATCGGCAGGCCGGGCACTGCCATCGGCGCGCAGCTGATAAACGTTGCTGTCAAAAGCAATCAGTTCGCCATCCAGCTGATTAAAGGTTCCCAGGCCAAAATCGCCCTTACGCAATAAGTCCGCAATTCTGGTTTCACCATCATAAACCCCACTCAGTAGCGCACTCATCAGAGAGGTTTGATACATAACGCTTTCTGGCATGTTTTTCTGCAGTCTCTGGACAGTATCTTTTAGCTTATCCTCGCAGGAACAATCAGTTACAAAATTGCTCATCGGATGCCTCATAGGTTAACTGTTAAGCCGTGTTAACATAATGGTGGCCCTGTTTGATGACAGAATCCAATAGCAAAACCTGTTAACTTTGAGACGTTTTTAATATGGAACTGCGCCACCTTCGTTATTTTGTTGCTGTCGCACAGACGCTGCATTTCACTCGCGCGGCCGAACTGCTTGGCATTTCGCAGCCACCGTTGAGCCAGCAAATTCAGCGACTGGAGCATGAAATCGGTACACCGCTGTTGAAACGGCTGACGCGCGGCGTGGAACTGACGGATGCAGGAAAAACGTTTTTGACGGATGCGATTGAAATCATTCAACTCGCCGATCATGCGCTGGAGAAGGCGAAAGGTGTTGCCCGGGGAATTAGCGGCAAAATGTCGCTGGGCTTTGCCAGTTCGGTGGCGTTTAATCCTCGCGTCTTTGAGATTATACGGCGGTTTAAAGGGCGTTATCCCGCGCTGGAATTAATGACGCGGGAAGAGAATATGTCATTACTTATTCAGGATCTGCAGGAAGGATTACTGGACGCGGCCTTTATTCGTCTCCCCTGCGAAAGCAGTAAACCTTTTAATTTACGCGTTATTTCTACCGAACGGATGGTGCTGGCCTTACCGGCGGCGCATCGCCTGCAGCAAAATCCCTGTATTGCCTTGAGTGAGCTGGCGCAGGAAACCTTAATTATTTTCCCGCGCGACGTTTCACCCAGCCTTTATGAGCTTATCGTCAGTGCCTGTTTACGCGCGGGTTTCACCCCTTCCTCTTTCCAGCAGGCGCCGCAAATCAGTTCTTCTCTTGGCATGGTGGGCGCAGGTTGCGGTATCGCGCTTATCCCGGAATCGATGGTTTGCGTTCAGAATCCACAGGTGTGCTTTCGCGAAATTGAAAATAATACCCTGTTCACGGATGTTGCTTTTGCGTGGCGACGTAATCATACATCCAAAGCGGTCAACCACCTGTTGTCTCTGATGTCCGAGGGCGAAAAAACAGGCTGATGGAGGCGTTAACAGAGCGCCAGGTTGCTGGTTAACCATCCCTGAATACAGGCGGATAGCGTTGTCTTTATCCGTTTAAACATATGAGTGAACCCGGATGAAAACACCATTAGCAATATCACTCTGTTTTATCTTCCCGGTCGTTGTTGCGCATTGCGCCATTTTTCAGCAGAGACGGTCGCGGGCTTTCTTTTACGAACCATAAATCCCTACCGCTTTATTAAAAACGCAGGATGTGCAGGTCACACATTATTTAACGCATGAACAAAGAGTGCGCTGTGCGGGTATTTATGCCGGTTTGGTATGGATCGCTGCAAACAGGCTGAGGCACCGCGTAGTCTTCACTGCCGGCGTAAACCGTGCACAGCCAGGATAACGCCGCGCGTCAGCAAGATTCATTTTTAACGTTAAAACCTGTATTCCAGTTCAGGTAAAGAGAACCTTCGCCCTGTCCTGCGCTTAATGTAAAAGGGTGCGCTGGAGCCTTAATTGAATAGATGACGGCGTAAAACAAATCACGTTGTGTTATTCATGCGCCTATTCGCATTAGCGAAACAACGCTTCGCATTACTTTTATTTATGCACCTTACTGGTGCAACAAAGTCAATATCATTTGAAACAATTCCTTAACTTTTTGACCCTCTTCAAAGAACTGATAAATCGTCAAATTTTTAATTTATGCATTAATTATGCGTTCTTTATGCACAAAACAGCCGACCTTAAGGCAGGTAATGGGCGTTATTATTCACTCTTATTCACCAGGAATCGAAATAGCATGGGGATAATCCCCGTCTGGTCGACATCAAATTTTTTCTGGTGGTGATAAATTATGTCGGCGCGCTCAAGCGCGTGTCGTTTCCACGGTTCAACACAATAAATAACTTCGATAAGAAAGGTTTTGTATGGATAAGTTATCTTACGCGTCTGACAGTAGTACTTCAGCCTGGTCCACCTACCTACAACAAATCGATCGCGTTGCGCCTTATTTAGGCGACCTCACTCGCTGGATTGACACTTTACGTCATCCTAAACGTGCATTAATCGTTGATATTCCTTTGCAAATGGATGATGGCTCTATTCGCCATTTTGAGGGTTATCGTGTTCAGCACAACCTGTCACGCGGTCCGGGTAAAGGCGGCATTCGCTATCATCCCGATGTCGATTTAAATGAAGTGATGGCCCTTTCAGCCTGGATGACCATCAAATGTGCCGCCGTCAATCTGCCCTATGGTGGCGCAAAAGGCGGCATTCGCGTTGATCCGTTCAAATTGTCTGAAGGCGAGCTTGAGCGATTAACACGCCGCTATACCAGTGAAATTGGCATCATCATTGGGCCACAGAAAGATATTCCGGCCCCGGATGTGGGCACCAACGGTAAAGTCATGGCCTGGATGATGGACACCTATTCCATGAATCTCGGCACCACCGTGACCGGCGTGGTCACAGGCAAACCGATTCACTTGGGCGGCTCTCTGGGTCGTGAAAAAGCCACAGGTCGCGGTGTATTTGTCACAGGCCGTGAAGTAGCAGGCCGTGCAGGTATTCCAATTGAAGGCGCACGCGTTGCCGTACAGGGCTTTGGTAACGTAGGCAGTGAGGCCGCGCGGTTGTTCAGCCAGGCCGGTGCACGCGTGGTGGTGATTCAGGATCATACCGCTACGCTGTTCAATGCCAACGGTATTGATATGGATGCGCTGACGCAATGGCAGATTGAACATAAGCAAATTGCAGGTTTTACGGGCGCGCAAAGCATTGAGAAAGATGCCTTCTGGCACACGGAAATGGATATTCTGATTCCTGCCGCCCTTGAAGGTCAAATTACCCGTGAACGTGCGGAGATTCTGAGTTGTAAGCTGGTGCTTGAAGGCGCTAATGGCCCGACCTATCCGGACGCCGATGATGTTCTGGCCAACCGCGGTGTGATTGTGGTGCCCGACGTTATCTGTAACGCCGGTGGGGTAACCGTCAGTTACTTCGAATGGGTGCAGGATATGGCCAGCTTCTTCTGGAGCGAAGACGAAATTAACAAACGTTCAGACAAGATCATGACGGAAGCCATGGTTCACGTTTGGGAAAAAGCAAAAGAGAAGGACTGCTCGCTGCGTACCGCAGCCTATATCGTCGCCTGTGAACGTATTCTCATGGCACGTAAAGATCGCGGTATCTATCCAGGCTAATCCCCTCTAAAAAAACAACCCGCAGCGCGCGGGTTGTTTTTATTTTCTGTTTTGCCAGCTATCAACGGAACTGTTCTACCGTTTGCGCCAGCTGTTGGGCCTGGTCTTCAAGTGAACTGGCTGCCGCAGACATCTGCTGTACCAGTGCGGCGTTCTGCTGTGTCGTGCCGTCCATCTCGTTAACCGCGATAGTGACCTGACCGATACCGCGCGCCTGTTCATCTGAGGCCGACACAATCTCATCAATAATACTTTGCACAGAAGAGACAGCCTTCGTCATCTCGTGCATCGTTTTCCCCGCCTCGTTGACCAGTTTCACACCGCTTTGTACGCGAACGCTGGATTCTTCAATAAGGGCCGCGATATCTTTAACCGCGCTCGCACTGCGTTGCGCAAGATTACGAACCTCCGAGGCAACGACAGCAAATCCACGGCCCTGCTCGCCGGCACGCGCTGCCTCAACCGCCGCGTTGAGCGCAAGGATGTTAGTCTGGAAGGCAATACTGTTGATCATGGTCGTAATATCACCAATCTTCTTCGAACTGTCATCGATCTGCGACATGGTTTGCACCACTTGCCCAACCAGCGTTTCACCCCGGCTGGCGATAGACGTAGCATTTTCAGTCAAATTGGTGGCTTGCTGCGCATTGTCGGCGTTCAGCCGAACCGTTGCACTGATTTGTTCCATGCTGGCCGCGGTTTCTTCCAGGGCTGCCGCCTGTTGTTCGGTGCGTGATGCCAGATCGAGGTTACCACTGGCGATCTCGCTTGCACCTTCCCGTACTGATGCGCTGGCATCTTTAATCTGGCCCACAATAGATTGCAGCTGACGTTGCATCGTATGCAGAGCATAAAACAGGCTGGCATTGTCGCCGGGTGCCACCGTGATGGCGTTACTCAGCTTACCGTCCGCAACGGCCAGCGCGATTCTGGCCGCTTCGGCTGGCTCACCGCCTAGCGGGCGCATCACTTTGCGATTGAACAATAACCCCAGGACAGCCCCAACCAGCAGAATGCTCACCAGCATCAGTCCGATGGCCCAGTAGCGTTGCCGATTCGCCGCCGCCATCACCTGACTGACCGGTGCCACAATGCCGACGTACCAGGGCTTATCGCTGTTACCCACCGTTACCGGGTACCAGGTATACATGGCCTTCTCACCCAGCAACGGATCGTCATGCTCCACGATCTGTTGAGTGAAATTATCTTTCTCACCTTTCCAGGCTTTACCAGCCTCATCTTTATCTGGTGAGGAAACCACTTTACCGCTATTGGAAAGCAGTAACGCATAACCAGTACCCTGCCACGGCTTAATCTGATTCACTTTCTTTTGTAACGAGGCCAGGGATATATCGGAGGTAACGACCGCATAGAGTTTGCCCTGATCGACAATGGGCGAGGCCACCGAGGTCAACAACGTCGGCACGCCGTTATAGGCATAACTGTAGGGCTCAATCAGCGTGTCTTTCTTTGTCTGCTGCGGCACCAGATAATAATCGCCCTGGCCCGGCGTCAAAAAAGAAAGTAACGGATGCATAGAATAATTACCGGACTGATCGCGGTCGACAAACCAGGCATATCGCCCCTGAGGCGCCTGCCCTTTCTGAGTGGCGAAATCTGCGTCCCGACCATCAAAAGCATTGGGTTCAAAAATAACGGACATGGAGAGATAGTCAGGGTTGGCCCTGAGTGTATATTCCATGATTTTGTCGGCAATTTTACGATCGTTAACGCCCGCTTTCGGTAATGCGATAAGGCTTTGCCCTAAGCTGTGCGCCATATTAAGGGCATAACTCAGCTCTTGCTGAATTTGCAGTCCACGACTTTGCGCAATCTGCTGCAGATATTTTTCCGCCAGCGTTTTTTGTTCTTTCGCCGACTGCCAGCTCAGAACACCAATAGTAACGGTAAATCCAAGCGTGATGGTTAAGCCGCCCGCCAGCAGCATCTGCGTGCGGGTACTCATCGTTTTTTTTACGGGTTGAGTGGTCATTCTGATTCCCCTGGAATATACCGGCTAAATTGACCACCCTGTCAGATACAATCTGTCGTGTCCCTGGAAGAACTATCGGCGTGTCATAAATGAACTTTAATAAGATTGATGCATACCCGCGCCGGATCACATAGCCCATCGAACGTAACGTGAGGAAGTATGATTTCAAAAGACAATGCGGAACATTATGTGTGGGGAAATAACTGTGATGGCTGGCATTTTGTGAAAAGCCAGGATCTGAGCATTATTTATGAGCATATGCCGCCCGCCACCTCTGAAACACGGCACGTTCACAGCCGCGCCCGTCAGTTCTTTTTTATCCTTGAGGGCCAGCTGACGATGGAAATTGAGGGCGTTGTACATCGCCTGCAGGCTCAGCAGGGGATTGAAATTCCGCCGGGAGCCCGGCACCAGGCGCGAAACGATAGCAGTGACAGCGTCACTTTTTTAGTCATCTCCCACCCTACCACGCGGGGCGATCGCACAGATTTAACCTGAGTTACTGACAGGAAATGCGCATCAATCCATTACTAACATCGATAGTATTGATGTGAAACAATACCGCATCAGGAATAATATGTCAGTTTACGTGACCCCTTTGACAGGACATACCTGAACCGGAAATTGACCATGCTTAACAAACCAGGCAGGTTTCATGGCTATGCGCTTTGCCTGACGTGCATTGCCAGATATCTTCATCACTATGCTTTTGCCGTGACGCACTTGATACGCTAATGACTGACATACAACACATTTTTGCGGAAGTGAGTTACGAATGATATCAGAACGCGAGAGACGTAAAGCGGTACGCTGGAAGCTGACTTCCAGCGTAAAGGATCAGGCGGCTTTAACGGCACGCACCTTTTTGTCGTTTTGAGCAGGAGAATCAGCATCCGCGACATCCGCTGCGCTGTCGACCGTTACGGACTCGGGTAACTTACTGGTGCGAAGGATATGTTGCACCGCCTCTTTTTGTTCTGCCAGCAACAAGCCTAATGATTCAGCCTGCGATTCGTCCATATCAGCCTGATGCGTCAGCAGCCAGTCGGTGAAGGCTTCCGCCATATCCAGCATCTTGTCGTAGGCATCAGCCTCTTTTTTGTTGGCAAATGTCATCTTCTCTTCACCTTTTCTGACCACTACAAATTTTGTTTCGACAGCCATAGTTTTTGCCCTCAGGTACTGTGTATTTATACAGTCTATCACAGTAGTCCGCGTTTTCCAGAGAAGAATAAACACTACCGCTAAGACGGAGGTCGTCCGCCGTTTTTACCGTGCACCGGTTGAAGCGGTCTGGGTTATCAAGCCAGTAACTCTTCCATAAAGTCAGCCAGGGCTTTGCGGGGATCGTCCTCTTCTGACACGATCATTTCGATGCCCCACTGACCCAAGACCTCTTTTGCTACCGGGTTATTGCGATTAGTAAAGAGGTAGGACTTAGGGCGCGCGGTGGCCAGCCCAGTGCGTCCCCACATTTTCGTCAGGCGATAAAACAACAGACGAATATTAAAATCACTGATGCTGTAACCCACAAATAATACGGAATTACCCATCACATCATGCGTCAGCTTGATATCCAGTGGCGAATCAAAGTAGAGGCGCTCAAAATAGCTACTTTCATCTAAAACAATGGAAGTATCGTCGTCGAAATCACCATGAAGTTTGATGATATGGCGCTTGTCTTCCGTTAATGAGACCAAGTCAGCCGCGTTAGCCACTTTAAAATAGGGTACGCCGTGCGCCTCATGCGCCGCCTCTAACCACCGGTCATAGTTGGTGGTATAAATACGGGAGAAATTGCCCTGAGTAATCATGGTATGAATTTCAGAGCTACGGACATCGATATCCGGCCGATGCCATTCGCGGTCCATCCAACTTCTTAACGGGCCAAGCGATCCTTTTTTCTGCTTGTAGTACTCCGCCAGAGAGAGATGCGTCCCATAGGTATTAAAAATCTTGGGATCGTAACCCAGCTCGTTAGCCAGATGGGCGATAAGTTCATGCCATTCCGGCAGGCCGAGATTGCGGGAAAGGCCCGCACCGGCAAACAGTATCAGCTTACCGGAATCATAAGCCCGTTTTAGTTCAGGTTTCATGCCACGCCTCGTGCGGTTTTCAGGAAGGACGCGAAGCGGTCCAGCGCAATGCGACGGTTTGAAATTTCGTTTTTCTTGTCGCCCATTTCAGCAAAGGTTTGGTCGTAACCTTCGGGGATAAAGACGCAATCCCACTGAAATCCCCGGGGACCCGCAGGTTTTGGCGCTATCGTCCCGCGCAATTCACCGTAAAACTGATACATTTTGCGCCCATCACAATAGCCAAGTACCGTTTTGGCCGTGACGCCCTGGCTGTCCAGCCCGTTAACCAGGGAGGCAAAACGGTCGGCATCCAGTCGGTTCCAGAAAATACGCGTCAGACCGGCTGGCAGGCCATTCAGACCATCCAGATAAAGCCCGGTATGCTCGACGAAAAGAGGACGTCCTATAATAGAAAAAGCTTTGGTCAGCTTATCGCGGACTAAATCCAGCTCGTTCTCCGTTTGAATTTCTTCTATGCGACGTGCGATCGGTAATACTTCTACGCCCACTGGCTCCAGTATTCCGCGAACCTCTGCCAGTTTTTGTTCATTGGCCGAAAGGAATCTGATTTTCATACTTCTTCCAGGTTAATTAGTTTGCCTCAAACAGCACCATGATAGCGGCAGAACACAGGGTTAACGCTGGTCAGTGTAGCGCAAATCCAGGGTTTTCTGACGTGAAGATTGCATCAAAACGTGATGGATCATGGATTTGCAGTTGGCAGAGGCGAGCAAAATACCGATTGCTGAAAGCGCCTCGCATGAGGCGCGTATTGAAGAGGCTGTAGACTGTTCAGAAGCGATAGCTGGCGGTGACAGACACGTTGCGAGGTTCGCCGTAAACGATGTCTCCCGCAACGTTGGTGTCATAGGTTTTATCAAAAAGGTTATTGATGTTGCCCTGGACAGCAAAATTTTTAGTGACCTGATAGCGGCTGAACACATTCACTAAGGCATAACTCCCCTGCTCTGCACGCCATGTCCCCTTGCCTTCTGGTGCGGAGTTATCACTCCAGACATGGGTTTGCCATTTCACACCGCCGCCTACCGTCAGGTCAGGCAGCATGGATAAACGGTAGCTTGTAAAGACGCTCAACTGCGTTCGTGGCAGATCGGGCTTTAACGCCGTGCCCTCTCGCTGTTCTGCAATATAACGGGTGCCACCCAATGTCATTTGCCAGTTATCGGTTATTGCGCCATTAATTTCAAACTCGACCCCGCGGCTGACCGTGCCATTTTTACCTTCATAAGCTGACTCAGTGGTGCCCGGAATAATACGCCCCGTTGTTTGCGCGACATTATCCAGCTCGGCACGAAACACCGATAGGGACGTCGTTAAACGGCTGTCGAACCAGTCAGATTTGACGCCCGCTTCATAATTTTTACCCATAACCGGTGCCAGATAGGCGCCTGAGATATCACGATAGGATTGTGGCTGAAACACAGAGGTGTAGCTGGCGTACGTTGACCAGTTCTCATCAATGTCATAAATCAAACCGGCATAAGGCGTGATATTATTTTTTTCCATATCATTGGTCAGGGTGTTTTTGCTCCAACGGGTATAACGCGCGCCCAGTATCAGATTTAGCGGATCGGCGACTGAAATACGTGTCGCAAGGTAACCTGAAGTTTGGCGGGTAATATCCTGTTGGGATAGCGTGCGTGGCTCCCAGTCCGTTTCCGGGAACTGACCATCAAAGAGATTGAAGTCACCTAATTCCGCTGAAGAGATATTGGCAAAGGTACCGTAATAGGTGTTTTTCTGCCTGCTGTAGCTGACACCCAGCATTAATTCGTGGTTACGTCCGAAGAGTTGATAAGGGCCACTGGCAAAAGTGTCGACGGCATCGACTTTACGTTTTGCCGAATTATATCCCGTGCCGCCTACGACAGGATAATCCGCATAAGGCGAAACGCCTGCGCCGGTATTTTTGTCGAAATAGCCAGCGATATACATCATTTTACTGTTAAGCGTGGACTGGTCGTGCGTTCCGTTTAATGTCCATTGCCAGCCGCTGTCAAAGGTGTGTTTCAGCCGGGCAAAGAGCTTTCTGCTCTCTTTATCGTTATAAGTCCAGTCAGGCGCGGTATTAAAGCCGCGACGGAAATCAGTTTTTGTACCATCGGTATACCAGCGAGGCAGTCCGCCCCACATTGGGCTGTCAGTATTGAGTTGCTGAAATTCATAGCCCACAGAGACGGTGGTGGCATTATTCAGGTCCGCATCGACCACACCATAGATAAATTTCTTTTCCGCGCCATACCGCTCAACAAAACTGTTATTGTCCTGGTAACCGGCAATCACTCTGCCCCGCACATTGCCTGACGCTGTCAACGGTGACTGTAAGTCCATGACGTAACGCTGCTTATTCCTGCTGCCGAAACTGGAAGACACCTCTCCCTCTGGCTGACGGCTGTCAGCATGTTTACGCACCATATTAACGGCCGCTGAAGGATTGCCTGCCCCGGTTAATAACCCGTTTGCGCCCCTGACCACTTCAATATGTTCGTACAGTGCGCTATCGGTTTGTGCATCGCCCAGATTCCAGCGCTCTTCAAATACGGTGGGAATACCGTCAATCAGATAATTGTCGATTAAAAACCCGCGAGAATAATAGGTCTTGCGATCCATATCCGCGGTGCTGGTCTGAATGGCTGTCGTATTATCCAGAACGTCATTCAGTGACTGGAGCTGTTGGTCCTTCATCCGCTGCTCACTGATAATGCTGACGGATTGGGGGATATCACGTACTGTCGAAAGCAATTTATTGCCCGCCCGGGTTACCGGAACGCTGTAATCCGATGCTGTGTTTTCGACGACAGGGGGTTCAGCAGCCGTGACGATGAGTGTTTGGTTATTCACTGCCGAAACAGGCGCTGTCGTTGCAAACACGTTGTGTGACACGATCCCAGTAATTAACGTCGTCAAAAGTGAATAGCGAGAGGGAACCAGAGGGAAAATCGACTGCAGGCGATCCCGTTGAACATGAAGTGTACTCAAAAGCATTGTAAACGCCTCGTTTTCGTTTTTTATTTGCCACTGCAGCGAATCAGTCCCCAAAAACTGCCGCACAGCCTGAGCATTATGAATAAGTCAAAAGCCATCAAACACAAAAGCAAATGAGAAATATACGCATTTAGATTATCATTGCAAGTTATTGTTAATATTTATAAGTAATGATTCCAGAAAAGCTGAAAGGAGTACGGCATTGATAACGCGGAAGTTTTGCTGAAAGATGAGGTGTAGGGTCACCAGACAAAGGCCACAACAACACAGGCGTTTTTAAAAGGCTGGTAATTTATTGTACGGCGAGTGATGTCATCTTATGAATAAAATGATTGCCGGGTTCCACTCCTGTTTTGATTTCAGTCCCCCGGAGAATGCCTGGGTAAATGCCAGGAAAAATCCCATCCGGTTTCCGCTGCCATATAGGTATAACGTTATCTAAAGCGGTTATTAGTGATTGAATTTTTATTCTGTCTTAACCTTATTGGCCCTTCGCTTATGATTTAGCTCGCCATACTTATGGCTGTGATACAGTGTGATTAACTGTCAGGCCAGCATAAGACATCATGTATGTCACGTTTGACGCCTCTGTTAGGCACAAAAAATGTATTGATATTGGGTTCCGGCTGGATGAGACGTTTATACCTCGTTCAAAAAAAAGCCGCGATAAAAGAGCCAATGGGCTAAGCAAATTTGAAGCACATTCCAACATGAATATCAGGGTTTACTTATGACAAATGTCACTGTCAGCGACAGGCATTTTGGTGCATTCTGACGATGCGAATGTTTTTCTATTAAATGGCAGATATTATTCACTATACGTTATCATTTTTCTGCGGCGCCGATGAAAACCGTTATCTTAAGGGATCTGCACTACTACTGGCAGAGGCAAGATAGCTTTAGGTTATGATTTAATTGATTTTTCTATTTATAAATAAAGTTTATAATACGTCTTGCGCAGAAGATGCTCACTCCTGAGCATGGCTGTGCTGCCTAAATAGGGTTTATAACATCAATGTTTTTTTAATACGTTATGTCTGTTTGCGCCTCAAAGAAGTCGTAATAATCCTAACAGTAACAAATTTGTACATTTCAGACTGAAGAGATATTTCCTTCCTGGAATATTTTTCGTAGAATGACCCTGTTTAAATATTCGCTGTAATTTAAGGATTAATCAATGGATGCGCTCAAAGCATTAAATAACCTTCGTATTTTACGCGCACAAGCCCGGGAAATTGAGCTTGATGTGTTAAATGAGATGCTCGAAAAGCTTTCTGTCGTTGTCGCTGAACGCCGTGAAGAAGAAGAAGCCGAGCAAGCCCTGCAGCGTGAAAAAGCAGACAAGCTGGCTAAGTATAAAGAAATGCTGATGAATGACGGCATTGATATTTCTGAGCTGGTGGATTTGCCAACAGAAACGAAAACAAAAGCTAAACGTGCACCACGTCCGGCTAAATACCAATATACCGATGAAAACGGTGAAACTAAATCATGGACAGGTCAGGGTCGTACACCATCGCCAATTAAAAAGGCGCTGGATGCAGGCGGTTCTCTTGATGACTTCCTGATCTGATAAAAAAAGCGGTGTTGATAACAACACCGCTTTTTATTGGAAACCGTATCAATCATGCTTTACGGGCTCATAGTCATAACAGATGAGCCGTCTAATTTTAGCGGTTCGCCCTCAAAACGATGACGTAAACAATGGTAATCATCACTGTTTATAATTAATTCTAACGATGCCGAATAGTTGTCCAGCGCAGCCCGCATTTGCACAAGATAGTCGTGAGTATCGTAAACCCGGTCTATCCCTTCTAACGCATGATTCATAATTTTTCTTGCCACGTCGTTGGGCGTATCCAGCGCAGATAATTTCGAACGTGCCGTTCGACGTAAATCTCGTGGCGTAAAGTGTTCCAGCCCCAACCCACGCGGTGCGCGCAGCATACGGCGCAAAGCCTGATTTAATGCGCCTTTAGACAGCGGTTGCATCACATCGCGCGGTGCCGGCACCAGCCAGGGCGAAGCGGGATCGCTGGCATTCAGTAATGATTCGATGCACAGCCGCATTAATGCCGAGACGGGTAAAGTATGTTCGCGATGAGACTTATTACGCGTTCCCTGTTTCCAGAGCCCTGACTGCAAATTGAATTCTGACTTGCGTGCCTGGACGATTTCATCAGGACGTCGCGCACTGACCAGGCAAAGGCGCAGTGCCCACCGTGCCTGCTCAGAAAGCGCCCAGTTGTCCAGACCATGCCAGAACACCCAGATCTCCGCATCCGACAACTGCCGGCTTCGCGGCGGCGCAGCGCGACCGGCAATATCGCGTTTCTTCATTGACGCAACGGGAGAATGTTCAAGATAACCCTGCATTTCAGCCCAGGCTAAAAACTGTTTCGTCAAAGCAAAGACCCGGCGCGCCTCTTCTTTTTTACCCTCTGAAATCAGTATGTTATACAAACGATTTAGCCGCAGCCGCGTCAGATCTTTTAACGGCAGCGCACCGATATTCGGCAATACATGTCTGAGCAGGGAGGACACCGCAATTTCGGGACGACGACGCGTCACAAGTAATGACAGTTTTACCCACACTTTCATAACCTGCTCAACCGTACCTTCATCACCAAAGTTATCTACCTCAGATAATGAAGCACTTCTGACCTGATCAAGCCACGCCATGACGTGATGCCCGACATGGGGCGAAACGGTTTTTGTGCGGATTTCTGTCACTGCCCTTCCCTGATGATAAAGCTGAAACGCGGATTCTACTCTTCAGATGATTGTGACTCCAGACCTATTAAGTCTGGAGTCACAATAACGCCGCTACGCGGATTCTGATAAAAAAAGCAGGGGATATTTGCGCTGCTGATATATGCCCTGAATGGCAACAGCGGATCAACGCTGACAAGATAGAAGGAAACGAAAAAATGCCCGTTAAATACTGAACGACAGGAAGTTAACATACGCACATACCACGCCTGTTAGATGCGCAGACGTCATCATCACCGCGTTTTATGATGACCCGTTCTTAAATGCGGTTTTTGCATTCTCAGTTATGACGCTGAGTGCCAAACTGAGGAGAAGCTGGCGAGGTCAGAAAAGATCTCGCGCTCTGTTTGACCTGAACAGCAATACTCAACGGTAAATGTCGTTTAAACAACAAAGCGAACCGATAATCCAGGACGCCATCAGGCACCATGACTTTTACGCCACTCCTCCACCATTTCCCGGGACACGTCTTTTTTATAACAGAGGGGAGAATAGCCGCCCGGCTTGCTCCATGCGCTACGCTTGCCACAACTGCTACCGTTGCGCGCTGAATTAAACGGGCACGCGCAAACACCGGGATAGGACGCGATTGAATCCTCAATAATCAGCTGACGAATTTGGTCATCCGTCTGCCGGAGAGCCTTTGCGACAGAACTCTCGGCCCACAGTAAACTCATCACCATAAGGCATGAGGTAAAAATGAAATGTTTTTTCATGACATCCCTCCTGAATTAAGAGGGATAGCGTAAATCAATATGTGAATCCGCAATCGTTCGAACAAAGTAAAAATTCATGCTTCTGTCAGGCGGCTTGATATCTCCCTAAAAGGACGTCAACTTTTACTAAATGTGTAGTTAAACACTCTGCCATTTTTTGTCTGCACTGTGAGTGTTTCACCTGCAGAGGTATCCAGCGCTCTGGCTTTGCTGTATTTCCACATCAGTAACTGCTGCCCATTGGGGTAAGGTGTTTCCGTATCAGGCGGGCCAAACATCGCGATCAGTTCCGCACGTGTTGTCTGACCTGGCCTGATATTCTGAACGGTGGCTGTATCAAAATTATGTCCCACTGAGTTAGAGCATGCTGTTAACGCGAACATCAGGCCTGTGATGAAGAATGCTCTCATAACGTTGTTCCCGGTAATTACGAAGTAAGAAGTGGATAAGCGTGACCGTTTCATCATGCCGTTTTATGCGGTTCAGGCACCTTCGTGCCCGTCATTAAAATATCATCATCTGCCTTTAAACATCTCACCTATCGTAATCATCCTGACTAATCTGAACCGCTTCTTTTTTAACTGATGTGCCGAATGAAGGCGGATTCTCAGGGGTCGGCCCATTGCTGAAAAGACGGTTACCGTTATCCAGCACTGACCTGGCCGAATCAGACAGTATGGCCAGCGGTGATAAAAAATTTTGCCTTCACGGATAACTTTTGTACCGCCGACATAATTGGGGTCAGTTTGGATATCGAAAATTATTGTACGTTAAGGTTGTTTTTTAACCACTTGGATGAGTGAAAACTGCTCTCTGAGCGGATTTTCGTATCCTGATGAGCGATGTTAAGAGCTCCTCTCAAACGATCTTAAGAAGATCCTTCTGAATCTTTGATCGTGATAGTGTAGGTTTTGTCGAAATCGCCTGATTTTGAAAGCATTCCGCCACCTAAGCCGCCATGTACTCGTACTTTAGCTATACCTGCTTTTGTTGGTATCCCTCTAATCTGAATACAATTATTGAGTTCTTTATCATCACAATACTGTAGGTGGAGACCTAAATTATCTGGATGAATATCTCCTGCAATGACTTGCTTACCATAAATATCATAAGAAAGAACTATTCCGCCAAAGATATTTATTTGGTTATAATACGGGACCCCAACAGTTGCGTCGTTAAGAATTTCTCCTTCTGGAGTAAATTCTGCCTGCAACGAACAAGCAGATAGTAAAAACAAAGATAAAACAAAAAACAATTTTCTCATTTTTATTTCAATGATTTAAAAACCATTCCCCCGAATAATCTATTGATAAAAAACTGCAAATCTATTTTAGGCTTTATCCAGTTTCTTGTTTTCCCCCAGGAAAACAATTTCAAACTAATATATCCGTTGGCATCTTGTGTGACTGAACCATCCCAGACGACCCAGTGTGTAGGTAACGTTGTTTTGTTTGTACTATTTACAAGAAGCCCATCATTTATTAATGTAACAACTTTATAGCCCTGCTCTATATATTTATTTAAATCTCTGATTCCCTGGACGCCTGCCTGAGTAATTCCTGCATTACTGAATACCTTATCATAGCCTGCTTTTTCAAACCATTCCGTCAGTATTTGCCACATTGTGATGCCCGCAACGGGAGAATCGAGAGCATCAAAGCTCAACACAGTATTCTCTGAATCCCTTAGCCCGGCCAGCGTCATCCAGTCAGTACCGACTATCTTCGGCCTGCCGTCATCATAGTAAAATATACCTGTTGGGTGCCGGCAACCTTCACCAGGTGAGATGATTAAGTCACCTATTTTAGTTTTCCCGTACCGCCAAAGTTCACGGGCAGCTTGCGCATACACATCAGGGCGATCCTTTTGCAGACAGTAAAAAAATGCAGCAGGGCCACATACACTTGCTGCTATTTGATTAGGGAAATCAAATCCGTTAAATCTTTCATCTATTTGACGTTCTATTAAATTTTTATCAAAAGGGTCTCTGGGATTGCCAATGGGGTATTCCTTTGCAATAAATGGACGTTCAGGAATTGTGATTTTAATCTGCTTTGTTTCGCCCCCCTGACTCTCAGGCTTCATTGTCCCTTTTGTCTCAAAATAACAGGGATTTTCCCGTTTCACTGGAGACCAGGCTTTGCCTGACGCAAATTCTTCCAGCGTGTACATCTTAGTGAACGGAACAGGCGTTACACAGTGCGTATGCAACATGGTTTTTCGATAAAGTTTCATTTCCATAATATAAATCGTCGAGAGTGACTCATTTATATTTCCGGTCATGTGACTCTGTGTTTCATAATTTCCCAGAAACGGTTGTTGCCTCACATCTACCAGGGGGAATTTATTCCTTTTTGAATCCATGCGATAAATACAAAGATCATACAGCAAAGAATCAGCCGGGACATTAGAGTTAATACGTGTACTGAGATGATAAACAGCCATAATTAATCCATTAATATATGCATGTTAATATTTTCAGCGGATTCGGCATAATGCCACTCTGTCATACCCTGGCTATCCGTATTACCCGTTTCTGAATGGCCATCCGGGAACATCAGAACATACCGGCAATCCATTATTAGTCTGCCATCATCATCCGCACACTGAAAACGGAGGGTATTGCGTGAAGAAGATTGCCGGACAGACTGGCTCTGTACACTGACAATTTTTGCCGTTGACGGATTTCCCGCCGCAATAACGAAGTTCGTTCCGGTCGCACACCCACAGCGTACCGGTGAACCAGCCCGTCCCTCAGGGTTGGTTTGCCGGAGATCGCCTGAGGCAATCACGCCTGGCTGTCCGCATTTCGGGCAGGGTGACGTTTTATCACCCACATAAAGCTTCCGCCTTCCATTCACTGACCAGCCCTGACTTCCGGCATAGCAGACTGCTCCTGTTGACGTTTTATCGCCATCAAGTCCGGAGTTTTTACCGTGTACACCGCTCCATCTGTTGTCAGACATATATCTTTCCTCAGTCCGTAAGAATATGCAGGCTGATATCGTTTGCCGATTCAGCGTAATGCCATCCGGTAACCCCGTGTTCATCGGTAACACCAGCTTCAGAACGTCCGTCCGGGAATATCAGAGTGTAGCGGCAACCAGACATTAGCCGGCCATCATCACCGGCGCACTGAAAGCGAATACAGTTCCGGGCGCCGGAATCCTGTGTCTGCTGCGCCGGGACAGGGGACTGACTGGTATTGCGGGAGGTCAGAGAGCCGGTACCTGTGCTGGTAGACTGCGTGGCTGAACCGTACACATAGTGATCTGGGCAACGGCACAGCACTCTGTCACCTGTGGCCGCATACGCTTTGCCTTCTTCTGCCCAGTCCTGCGCAGAGGCCAGAATTTCAAAATACCCGTTACATTTGCTGCATGATGCCTTGTCGCCGGTCCGGGCTATTGCTTTACTTCCTTCAAACCAGGTCGCAGTTGCTGAAATGATTTCTCCGTAACTCGTTTTATCCCCCAAACAGGCCAGTGCTCTCGCCATCATTAATCCCTCAATATATAAGTGGTTATCCTCACCAGCATCATACAACAATCACAACTTAACCCAAATCACCTGTTTGTGATTGCCGGTACAGTGCCTGAATGCGGCATATCTGGGAGGGGCTGTATCCTGACGCATCTGCCGTTTCACGGATGCTCAGTTTCTTGACCTGCCGGTAGTACAGGACTTTCTGATGCCGTTCCTGATCGGCCTGTTTGCCCCGGTATTTACCCAGTGTATGCGCCCGCTCAATTCCTTGCTTCTGGCGCTAGCGGCGACTCAGCCAGCCCTTATGAACATCGCGGCCATCAGGTCGATAAGCATGTTATTGATGGCGGTTATCACGGCGCGGGTGATTGGGTCAGCCTGCGAAGGGTCTTTATCTGACAGCGCCAGCCATGAGGTGGGCACATCCAGGCTGACAATCCGAAGCTCGTATTGTTCTATCTGCTTTTTCAGCGTCATCCAGTCGCTATTACTCAGACGGGTCAGGCGGTCTATCTGCTCGATCAGCAAAATATCATTGTGGTGACTGTCCATAAGTAAGCGTCCCAGTTCCGGGCGGTCAAGTTTTGTACCGCTGATGTTCTCCCGGTATTAACTGGCTATTTTATGTCCCCGCTCCTGAACAAACTGCTCCAGCAACTCTTTTGCCCGATCGGCGAACTGATCTTCCGTTGATGCACTCAAATAAGCTCTGATGAACATTTTTTCACCACATTATCGCATTTAAGTTATTGCATTTATTCTATCGCGTAGAGGTTATGTCATTCATCGTGTGGCGTCACGTTTTGGTTGTGGCGTCAGGGTCTACCCTTGTGCGATGTCTGGTTTTGTTAAAAATACCGTACAGAATAATTTATGAAGGAAACTACATGGCAAGGAGGCAGATCTTTTCTCTGTCGGAAAGAGAATCATTACTGGCATTACCGGACGATGAGTTAATGCTGACACGAATTACGTATTTTTGTGAGCATGATCTGGCGCTTATCAGTGCTCACCGTAAACCCGCCAGCCGTTTTGGTTTTGCCGTCCTTCTTTGCTATCTGAAAAATGTCGGCTTTGCACCGGATAAAAAAAACCACCCTCTGATGCTCTGCTGAAGCATATCGCCAGCAGGCTAAAAATTACCGAGGATCTCTGGCCTGCTTACCTTTCCGGCGGGGAAACCACGCGACGCGAACATTTAACCGAACTGTACCGCTATCTTGGCGTAAAAGCGTTCACCGGCAAAATATAGCAGAACTGTATTACACACCTGCTGCCGATGGCGACGCGTACCGATAAAGGTATTCTCCTGGTCGAAGAACTGCTGATCTGGCTCCGGAAGAACAACGTGATAATCCCCCGCGATTGATGTCGTGGAGCGTACCTGTGCGGAGGCCATGGCTGGCGGCGATAAAATCGTATTTCAGACCCTGAATGCCCCGTTAACTCCGGCTCACAGGGATGCTCTGGATCGTTTACTTTAGTCCTCAGATAATCAGTCTTCCAGGCTGACATGGCTTCTGCAACCGCCGGGTAAAATCAATGGTAAGAACGTGCTGCAACACCCTGA